>Ga0099822_1010352_pt1 | contig 11575 bp, 5 predicted proteins | sample CowpeawhiteBW_FD_76839 | JGI IMG/M metagenome (GOLD analysis project Ga0099822, IMG submission 76839) | Root nodule microbial communities of legume samples collected from California USA - Cow pea white BW | ecosystem: Host-associated > Plants > Roots > Nodule | place: USA: California | collected... | reverse complement strand
TTTATTTTTTATATTTTTTTTATATATATATATATATATATATATATATATATATATATATATATTTATAAAGAATAAAAGAATAAATCTATATTTTCAAAATGACCAAAAACAAAAATACTTATGAAGGGAAGAAAAATTCTATTTTATCACATATTTTTATCTTGATCCTCCAAAACTTATGGTCAAAATCTTCCAATACATTTATTGTTTTACATTATTATTAATTTTTTTTAAATATAATAACAATAATATCTATTTAAAAAAAATACAGAAAGCCAAAAAAACACAACCCATTCGTGTGTGATTAATATATATTTAAAGAGTTGAATTTGACTTATCATAAACTTCTTTTATAAAAAATTGATCATACATTCTCAATTATATGCTTATTTTCACTCTTACAAATCAACAAAACAATATCAAATGTCGAAAATAAAAGTGAAATAACCCACCGATTTTTTTTTTTTTTTATGTAATTTGATGGAGTCTCATGTTGTAACTAAAGTTAATGACATTTTATAAAAGTGTAAAAAAAGTATAATATATGGTTTTCATAATAATAGTAAAAAAAAAATCACACAATAAAAATGTTCATTTTATACATTTAGGTTTGATCGACTTTTAGTTCTATTAATGAATTTGACTCTTTAAAATACCTTCTTTTCAGTTTTAAACTTCTTTACTATTTATCAACTTACTTTTTGTGTACTTGCATATTTCTGAATTGTAGTTAACATAAGAACTTTACCATTATTGAACAACAAAACTCATTAAGAAACATATTCTTATGATTTAAGATAACAAGTAATCCCTTGTTGGGAAATGTTGTCCCATTCTATATTTTACAGAAACAATACTATGATCCCTTACCAAACAAAGGTGTTTTCCAAAAGGTATTCCATCTTCTTCTTAATAAGGATGTATCCTAGTTTGCACTTCCAAGCAAAGCTGAGTACAAAAAAGTACCTTAATTTGGAACATTTAAACCAAATCAAACACTAATTTTCCGAAACTTTGTATGGCTTAAAAGATAAGCATAACTAGCTGGCACTGAACTCGATTAGGGATTGGTATGGAGCACTAATCTTTTTTCATAAAAACAAACAATAAAAGAAATAGACATGCATCCTAAAATCCTTTTTTTCCGTGAACTATATTATTAAAAATAAGATATCACTATAAGAAAATTTTTTATTAATGACTAATTTTAATGACAAAAAATATTAAATACTAATTTATAAATTAAAAATTATTAGTAACTAAAATAGTTTTGAAAAATTATAATTGTTAACTAAAATAGTTTATATTATGAATTGGTCTTTAAATTGGTCACTAACATTAGCTACCTAGGTTATGGTTACCAAAAGAATTGGTCTCTAAATTAGGTTTTAATCAAGAATTTGATTTCTAAATTGGTCTCTAAAGGTATATTTTTGTCATAAAATTGGTCACTTTTTCATATTTTTTTGTAGTGTATAACGAATAGATATTGTCAATATCGAATGTGTTTTTTAGCATATAGAATCAAATGAGCATCAAGAAATTTTGCATCAACTGAATTTTAAGTAGGAAATGGATGCAAATGAAGAGGCTTTTTTTTAGTATGAACGAGATATTAGAGATCTCACATCTGAGTTAGGATGAGATTACATTATAAAAATCAGTGTTAATCTCACTTTACAAGTTGATTTATAAGGTTGAGTTAAACTTAAAATTTACTTCTTGACATGGTACCAAAGTCGTGTGCTAGAATTTATCATAATGGTGTTTGTTGTTTGTTGTTTGTTGGACCTATTGTATATTCGCTATCAAGGAATTTGTTGTTTGTTGTGCTTATCGTGTCACTCATTCTTGAACCGCTATCGAATTATCCATTAGTATATAGTTCCACACTCAATATGTATATGTCTCAACGTGAAAGGGTATGTTGGAGATCTCTCTTCAACTAGAGATCAGACGAGTTTCTAATATATAAGTGAGTGCAAACCTTACCTTATATTGAGTTAGAGTCAAAGTCACCTCCTTAACACTAAAAATAATGCAAAAGTAATTTAACACATTTTATTTATAAGAGACCAAAACTAAATAGATTAAACTAATCAAAAGAAATTGGATTATACTCATATGATATGGAAGAAGAAAGACCATATTTTTGTTATTTATAAAAAAGAAGCAAGTAAAACTAAAGTGATAAAAATATAAATGTGTAAGTTTGACTTAAACTTAAAATTTACTCTTTAACACTCAAAATAATACAAAAGTGATTTAAGACATTTTTTTTATAAGAGACCGAAACTAAATAGATTAAACTAGCGAGAAAAAATCTAATTTTATGATGTGATATAGAAGACGAAAAATATTAAAGATAAATATATATGTTCTATTTTATGTTTTGAAATATCATCGATACTACACGTCATGTTATCTTCTAATTTCGTGTTCTCCTATTTAAGTTCTATTGTAGTGGCAAATGAATAAGCAATTTTATAAAACGCGTATGAGAGAAGTCGTTGTTCTAAGAGTTTAAGAAAAACGTGACACACAATTGAACTTGGTGATTAATATTCATAGAACTATAACACGTAAAGGCATGTCCAGCATATAGAAACTATATAACATGATCATCATTCTTGTTCCTCAACTACTTCTACTTTTATCAAACAATTATTTTGCTTCATTTTTTCTTAAATTCTCCATTAATTCAATCTAATCTTACAAAAACCATGTTTAGTGCATAATCAATAACACGCTTTCCCTCCATGTGTGTAATGTTACACAAGCAAGCTTTAATGTTTTTTTATTGCAATTAATATCAAGGATACGACACCGATGAATTAATATATATATATATATATATATATATATATATATATTTCAATTAAAATATAATCACTAAACTTATTTAAAGTGTCTAAACATTCAAATTTAAAACCAACTAACTTAGAAAAAATTAAATAGAAAATATATTAAACTACATAAATACAAAATAACGCATATAATTGCATAAACTTATGTTTATATAATTCAGAATTAATTAAATTTTAAGTTCTTCCTAATTTTGATTGTTTTTAATTAAATTTTTATTAAACTTTTTCATCTATACTCAAATTTTTTATATTTTTCCATTTAGTTTATGTATTTTAATTTTCCTTATAATTAGGTATATTTATAGTCATGTTGTTATCTTAACGCTTTATGAAATATATCGATTAATGATTAATATAAAACAATAATATAAATAGTAATTGACGTTTATCAGTATTGATCTATAACAATATATAAAGAAGATAACGTCTTTTATGTTCATATTTCGTTATTTCAATTTTACCCTTAATTATTATTTTATAAATAATTTTACCTTTAACCTTTTTTGTCTCAACAGTTATTTTAAAATTTTTGTTGTGTATATATTTTATTTTTATAATTTATATTTAATAACTATTTTAAAAATAATATATAAATATGATATCATCTACATTTCGTTATTTCAGACTGTTGTAGGTGATGATATAAAAATTATCCAGAAAAACTTAATTAAGTATATATTAAAGAAAAAATTACATCTAAAAAAATGTAAAAAATAAAAAAGAAAATACACAACTCACATACTTCCTAATATTTGTAAACTCAAATAGTTTTTCTAATAATGATTTGTGTAAACACAAATACTAAACCATGCACACAATTTGTTAATAATTCCATGCATCATCATATGAAAAACATAAATTTGGCAAGGAGAAGTCTTATGAGTAAGTCTAACATGTAAATTATTTATTAATTCTAACATAACAAGCTAACTAAAGTGCAAACGTGTTAAACGCTATTATTAAGTGACACGTGAATCTTCTAAGTTGGTTAACTAAATTTAAAAATGTATTTACTTTCACTGTACCTTTAAGATTTCTAATAACATTTTCTTAGTTGCATTTATTTAAAATATTATAATAGAAAAAGTTAACACACTATATAATTCTTTTTTTCAAATAATTATAGATAACTCAAACATTTGTGACATTTTTTTTCAATAAATGTTTCTACATAGATGACTAACTATATATAGTATATTTTTTAATATTACAAAATTATTTTATTAAAGTTTAGAATCAAACTTTGAAATCATATACACTATACGTATTAATTTTGCAATACATTTTTTTTTTACCTTTTAAATGTATCTCAAATAAAAACATCCTATGAAACAAAATTAAAAATATATAATCTCAAAATCTCTCACACTACATAAAAGTACAATCAAAATTTCTGTGTATTACATGTAATAGCAAAATGTCTAGTTGTGCTTTTACTCATGTTATTCATTTTTTTGTTATCAAACTGATATTTTTTTTGTCTCCTTTATAACTTCAGAAACCCTTAATATTATTGTCTTCCTCTCCTGCGAAGTATTACTTTTCTATGATATTAAATTATTAATTCATGTTTACATTAATAAAAGTATTTAAAATGAAAATTAGCATCTACTAATTTTCTCAAATGCATCCCATATCCTTTTATTATTCCTCTTAATATTCAATAAAGTAGTATTAAATGAAAAGGTAAATGTATTTAATACTTTAGAAACATAACTTGATTTCATTTTCCCTGATAATAAATTAAAGGATGTTGTACAAATATTTAGAACCATCAGATCCATTATCATCACCTGATTTAACTGAGATGCATTTTGAAAAATCATTTTCATTTTTCTGGATATTTTTCACAATCTTTTGAAGAATAATTCCCAGGTTCTAACAGCAAGACATTGCCCAGGCAATATGGCAAATTGACAACATTATATTGGCCTACCAGACAACAAGACAAGACAATACATTAACGATCTTTTAAAACACATCACATGACCCACAACCAATGAATTTGTAAGCAAATTGTAACACTTCAAGCAAGAGTTAGCATCTTCTTTTAAGAATTCATAAAACCATAAGGGTGTTTTCAGGTTCTAAAACGTTGTTTGATCCTCAGTAACCCATTACAGCTTTTCCATTTGGGTGTAAAGCACCAACATCAACACAAACATTACCATTCAATTGTAATATGACAAGCATGGATTAAACCTTCTGTTATTGACCAAAGTGTATTATAAATGATAAAAGTATGCTAGTACACCTTTTATTTAACGAATTATAATGTTAATGTTGTATATTTCAATCAATGTTAATCTATAATAGTGTGTTAGAAGAGATACATTGAGGTGTCAAGAGAGCATACAAGAATCTTATATCACACACTCCTCTTTGCAATGTTCCATTAGTTTCCACTGTCTTAAGAATCTCTCCTTATCTGAGAAGAAGTGTGTGTCAGAATCTAGTCTTTCATGGACAAATTTTCTATTAGTTTGAACAGCAGAGCCTAAGTCTATAATCAAATTACACAAGACTTCTTCCTTCTGCTACTATTTCATTGTTTGGTTGTACAATGGAGTAATCTATAAGCCAAAATAACAAAAAGTAGCAGACAAAGGTTGATATTTCACAATGGTTAGCCACAAGAATCCAACTATGGGGAGTTGGCAATGATGGTGCAATCTAATTGCATCTTTCTAGATAGCTGGATGGTGGGTCTGCTGCTCAACGAGAATATTAAACTGGGGCCACCATTTGCACCACTAAGCAATTCAACCATCTTATGATGGGACCAAGATGATTACTAAAAACCAAAATGCATGAGACCAAGGAAACTCACTCAATTTGATTGAAATTTGAAAGTACCTTTAATGCTTATCTAACATTGTCCTGTGAACAGATAGGTCATAAATTTTTTACTTTATAACAACGAATCAGAGTATACACTTGAAAATGAATCCCAAATTGGGGTTGATAACAACACTGGAAACTTATATGATCAAGAAAAAAAGGGTGAATACTGCTTTCATTTTTTAAATTGAGCTAGACATAAGAATTGACAAACTAATAACAGTAGAGACCAAAAAATAAGCACGTAGTTCTATTCAATTATCAGCTTTTTATCATCTCCATCTACTACTACTACCATCTTCACTTTGATCACTGACACCATCTGTTCTCTTGTTTAAATTTGAGTCCTTATGTTCATTTTGATAGGAACGGGAAGACTCTCCATCAGTTTTGTGTTCCTAAGATAGGAAAGAGAAAGAAGTTTTATGTGGGAGAAACATGTTGAATGACATTGATTTAGTTTAGTCAAATAAAGTTTAAGGTAAAATTAAGAAGGTAAAAGGAACATACATTGTGGAATAACATGTCGTCTGCCTCAAGCATGTGGATCACATGTCCCATCTTTGGCCTCTTTGTTGCATCAGGATCAACACACCGAAGAGCAATCAACAAAGCACGTTTAAGGGCCTTTGAAGATGGCATCTCAGGGAGCTTAGGATCAACTACTTCCTCAGATTTTCTATTCCCGACCATAGTCTTCAACCATTCTATTAAATTAACCTGTAATTGTTCCAACATTCATAGTTAGCCCAAAAAAGGGAGAAAATGGCAGATATGATAGCAGTTTTTTTTCATTGGTGATGGCATCTAACCTCTCCCTGCGGTCTACCATAATCAACAGGGCTTCTTCCAGTTATTATCTCCATGATGAGGATTCCAAAGCTATAAATATCACTCTTCTCGGTCAGCATTCCGGTGCAGGCATATTCTGGTGCAACATAACTACCGAAAGAGAAAACACAGTCACTATCTTTTGACTACAATAATCATCATACAGGAATTGAAACTGATTCTAGTTTGGTAAAATATAGGAAAATGTTTGGTTTAATCATACTAACCCAAATGTCCCCATCACTCGAGTTGTGACATAACTATTCTCAGAACACAAAAGCTTGGCAAGCCCAAAATCAGAAACCTTGGAGTTCCATTGGCGATCAAGGAGTATGTTGCTTGATTTCACATCTCGGTGAACAACTTTTGGTTCAAGACCCTCATGAAGATAAGCTAATCTGAAAAGATAAACAAAAGCACATGATCAAAACAATCAAACTTCACCATGGATACAATCTATGAAGGTTAATAGCAAATTCGGTACCCTCTTGCAGTTCCCAATATAACGTTCATGCGTATGTTCCATGTCAAAGGGCTTACAGGTCCGACATCCCCATGCAACCATTGTTCTAGATTACCATTGTCTACATATTCATACACAAGCATCCTGTGAAAATAATACCACACTTCAAATCTCACGTCTCATCAAACCAAACAGAATTTATAGCATCAATTTTTATTTTTCTTTAGTTTGTAAGAGGAGATATTGATACCTGTAGGCTCCCTCAACACAGTATCCAAGCAACCGAACAAGATTTTTGTGTCGCACTCGACCAATAGCTTCTACTTCTACTTTAAATTCTTTCTCAGCTTGGCCCCTGAAGAAAAGTTGAACATGAATTACTTGTTTTTAAGATAAACACAAGCACAAGACCAGGACCATGGAATCACAAGATAGAAATATGAAATAGTCAATCCGATATGAGAGAGACTCTTAATAAAATACATTAGAGTACAAAACTCCAACAAATGAAATATTAATCAATTTGGTGGGAACAAGGAGATCAAAAGAAAAATTATTCTTTTCTTCACACGAGTGAGTGACTCACTTCAAGGATAACTTCTAGCATACCAGACAAGGATAACACAAAATAAAAGTTAAAAAGTAGAAACACTGGTTAAAGTAAAAGAAGCAAACACTGGCCTACAACAAAAAGCTGGTATCATTGGTTGCCACCAGGACAATCATTGAAGAGAATAACGAACAGCATGTCTAAATCATTTCAATTATAATAGAGACAATTGAATATTTACAAGTAGTATTTTCAAGCAAAATTTTATTAAACTTGTTTGCAACCAAATAGGACTCGACAAAAAAACAAATCATTTGCTTTTGTCCTTCCACAGATTCACAATATCAACGGGCAACACAGGGTTGAAAAATCACAAACGAAATTTTCATCATGTGAGCCAAATTAAGAAAAGCCAGCTCACACAGGAGAACCAATATTTGAACACTCATCACACGATATTCATCTGTAGGATACAGAATCACCAGAAAAAATGACATCAACAACACAAATAAATTAGACAAATAATTTTTTCCTGAGATTTCTGAAGACCATTCCAAAATCCAACCAAAGCATCAAACTTGCAACAAAGACTAATCGAGACAGGATAAAAATAAAGCTATCATGTCACAATAAATAATACTTAAAAGTGTTCTACACTGTCATCCATTAACAAATTATCATCTACAAAAAGTTGATTAACTGCTATAACAAAAATCATATCGACAATAATTTCCGACTAATTGTATGCCTGTTAAACTCAACTTATATTATATGATAAATTTTTTGACTTTTACAGAAATTACCCAGTTGAACCTTGATCATCAGCTATCATGAGTTCAATCAGGCTACCTTAAATTACCCTCCCCTTCACCACACCTTCAACATTCAGAAGAATCTTCTAACACTAGTACATGTTAGTTATTTTTTACAATTATTACCTTCTAAGCCATATTTATGAAAAATTATAGTTGAGAGTAAAAGTCGTATTCATGAAAATTCCCAATTAAGCACAGAAATTATACTAAAGAAAAAGACATACTTGTTATTCAAGAGGTTCTTGACAGCAATTTTGGTACCATCATTGAGCACCCCATGATAGACAATGCCATAGCCACCTTCCCCAACCACGTTTTCCGGACACAACCCGCCAGTGGCATCCTCAAGCTCCCTCAGAGTGTACCACCTCCCCCAACCAAGATGAGAAACCTCAGGCCCAAGCCCAAGCCCACCAACACTCCCACTTCCAAAAGACGACGTCGTTTCGCACCCACTCCCCATCGTTCCCTTACTCTCCTCACTCGAAACCCTATCGCAGTGGACAACCACCCGGTGTTCTGCCTTCCCCATCTCCACCTGGATCTCCGGCGCCTTCGCCGGAGGCCGGAGCATGTGGGGTCCAGGAATGTGCACTATCGTATGGATTTCCTTCGCCGCTTGGGCGGATCCGGCGACCTTATAGCCGGCGACGGAGCGGCGGCGGTTCCGACGAGATACCAGACAGAGGGAGAGGAGGAAGAGCGTGAAGACGATGAAGACGCCGATGAGGATTCCGATCACGACCCAGAGACGGAGCCCGAAGATAGAAGTGTGCTTGGAAAGTTGCGTGTTCATGAAAGCGCCGTCGAAGATTGACATTGCTGCAGACTAAAGAGGACAACGGGTCGCCGGAAAAGTAATAAAAGAGTGAGCTTTCCGGCACACGGCGAGGTTCTAGGAAGTGGGTAGCATTTGCTTCGCCGGAGAATTGAGACAAGAGAGGATTTTCCGACGCCGGTTACACGGTGGGGGTGAAGTGAAGAGAGAAAAATCAATGCTTTGAATGAAGGGGAAGAAGAGAGAAAGAAAAAAGAATGTGGAGTTGCAAGAAAGTGAGATCAATAGAAAATTTAGCAGCATGAAAGGAAGTGTGTAAGAGAGAGACAGACAGACAGAAAAGGTTGAGTGATGAAGCCAGCAAAGAGTGCTGAGAAAAGGGTTTCATGTTGGTTGTGCATCCTTTTGTTTTTGTTTTTTTCTCATACAACAACAACAATAATAATAAAATAAAAACACAGATAAGAGTAACGTTATACTCTTTTCCATTTTTTCTTTATAACATCTTTTTATTATTGTAAATGAAAAAAATATAGGTTAAACACGTTTGTGCTCCAGTAAAACAGATTCATGTTTGTTTATAGTTTTTAAAATAATTCTTCAAATTTTAATCTCAAAATTTTACGTAGATTTTGCCCCTTACAATAAATAAATTATACTTCTTCTTTCTTTGATAACAATAAAGGACAAATTTATTTATTTTTAACAGGTCATATATCTAACTTACTTTTGGTAAGAGAATAGGTATCTTTAAAGACATGCATTTAATAATTTACTCAATTAATAACAATAATGATAATAATTAATCAATCAACTTGTCCAAAAAATATTTTAAGAACATAGAGCATGCAATCTCATTATTGATTACTCCAAATACATTAATTGCTGAACTGTTATGTGGTTTGACCTATCTTGTATAAGGATGATAAATGCTGTAGATAATAGTAACTATGATTATTTTCTAAATATAATAAATAATATTGATATTTATCATTGACAACATCTATTATTAATCATTCAACATATGTGGACAGGGGGAAGAAGGCTCCTACAAAATGACAAAGCCAAAAAAAAAAGTACAAGAAAATGAAAGAAACAGTAACAGAAGATTAACGTTCGGAATTGTTGAAATTCGAGCTCAGGCACTGTTCCAAATGGCTTAGTTTAAGGTATCTAATTTAGCGTTATTGACTTTGTAAAAAAAAAAAAAACTTTTTTTAAGGCACTTGAAAAAGAAAAATAAAACATACTTTTGTTACTTTTTTTGTTCTGTTCAGGATTTTTTTTTTCTGGCTTTTATTAAGTTAATTAAATTCCACTAGAGTTAGTTAATTTGAGCAAAATTGGATTTGAATCTTCTTTAACTTTGACTTTCCCTTAAAAAAATAAAATGGTATCAGAAAAAAAAAAGATTTGATCTGTCAAACTTTTTAACAGATAATCAATGAAATCAGTTGTTATTTGAAATAAATTTTGTATTGAATATTATTGCATAATATATTAGCAAATGCAATTATTTTTTAGTATTTGGAAACTTTTATTACGTGACCATTTCAAAAGTATAACCAATGATAAGTTTTTGTCAACTTCAAACTCGATAAAAAAGCAACTTAACTTATATAAAAAATAATAATGTTATTTTAGATTAATAAAATATAAGTCTAATTCAATATAAATATAAAAGTGAATATTGAGGAAGTGTAATAAGACACTATCTGATATTTTTAATGATTCTAAGATTAATATATTACAAAATGAGTATAAGCTTAATTATTTTTATAAAATTAATTTGGAAAAATGAAATTTAATTTAATTTATATTATAAATTTGATATTATCTTTAATAAACCTAAATTTGCATAGGATGTATGGGTGTTGTGACCTTATTGGGCGCGTAATTAGTATAAAACGTAGAAATTTTGTAACATTAGGAAAAGCATAATCAGAGTGTGACTTTGCCAGTAAGAATAACACTTTTTGGGTTTTCTTTTCTGCTAAGAATGCATGATTGCATCAAGAAAATGAAGGATTCACTGCATCAAACCAATTTATTATTATTAATTGAAATTCAGACACCAATTCTTGGGTGTCAACATTTTCTTCAAAAAAAATCACTCAAATAAAAATAAGTGTTAAATATATTTGTAATTTATAAAATTACAATTTTTTTTTAAATTTTCTTAATTTTTATATAATCTCTTTAATTTAACAATATTTTTAATAATATGGTGTTAAACAGTATTCTACACGTACATTTAAGTTAAAAGGTATAAAAATATAAACGATTTAAATATCAATCAGACATATTATTTGACATATAAAATATATTTAACTCGGCTGAATTAAGGTGATTATATATATATATATATATATATATATATATATATATATATATATATATATATATATATATATATATATATATATA
>Ga0099822_1010347_pt1 | contig 11580 bp, 13 predicted proteins | sample CowpeawhiteBW_FD_76839 | JGI IMG/M metagenome (GOLD analysis project Ga0099822, IMG submission 76839) | Root nodule microbial communities of legume samples collected from California USA - Cow pea white BW | ecosystem: Host-associated > Plants > Roots > Nodule | place: USA: California | collected... | reverse complement strand
GAATATACTATATAAATTAAATCACAAAAATATAGACAGACAGATACAATGCAAATTGAATGGTAGAGACATATATTATATTATTTATCTAACTTTAATACATATATACATATATATATATATATATATATGTATGTATGTATTAAAGTTAGATAAATAATATAATATGTGGCTCCACCATTCAATTGGCATGGTATCTGTCTGTCTACAATGTTGTGATTTGATTTATAAAGCATATTCTATACACACTCCTTATCTCCAAGAAAATGTTTTTTTTTTTTATTATCTTGGTAATTTCGACATACATGGCACCCACCATTATCAATGTGTTCATATCTATATTATATGCATCATCTCCACTTATTTTATTGCAATTTGGTTACCAACATCCATCATAACATTTATGTTTCTTAAAAACAAATGAATCACTCACTTTTAAGGGTTTAAACCCCTCCACAAAATCACCATTAATCAAGAAAATATAAAACAAAGTAAAAAGTAATCCTTCATAATTTAAAGTTTCTTTAGTTTCCAAGCAATTCAACAGAAGTTCTTTATGAAGAGATTAATAAAGTTTATATCTATGGAAAGATTAATCTTCACAATTATACTAATTGTGAGTTCAATCATTACATCACTGGTGTTATTTTTTCATACAAATCATTTTTTTTTTATTTTTGGTAATAAATACAACTGGTTGCACATCTTTTTATTAGTAGATCAATTGATGGAGTAATTAATTTGGATTGGTTAATTATACATTATTTTTGACACAAAGGGACAAAACAATATCTTCTTTCTTAATCATTTATTGGTGTTTAGTCATCGGCCATTGGAAGTTTTTGACCTTTTATATTACAGAATAATGTTAGATACATGAATACAAATAGAAGATAAAAACTTTTTCTCACAATAATAATAATGTTCACTGCAAATTATAGTTCGAAACTAAATAGATATAAGTCAAGAATTATAATATTAAAATAAAATAGCATTTATAATCACTCTGTACATTTTTAAACTGATTTAACTAAATATTCCCCATTAAACCTATCTCCATTATCCAATTCCCACAACAATGTATGAAAGAATTGCTTCAGATTCTTGTTTTCATTTTTTTCTTCTTCTGATTTTTGTAAAACGTACTCATTACATCTTATAATGTTTTGTAAGATTTATGGGGAATTACTGTAATTAGTTTACTCCCTTAATGTACATTCTATACAGCTAGTTAAAAATGTCTTTTCTTTTAAATTTAATGAACTCTAAAATTAAATTTTCAGAACAGATTTATCTTACATGTGACTTGTTTTTTCAGTACCATGAGTTGGCCTTTTGCTTTTTCGACATTTTTTTCATTTCTTAAAAATAAATATGATTTTTTTATTCATCGTGTAAGTTTTTATTTTATTGCAAATGGCTTTATTAATATTTATACTTATGAGAAAAATAATACACAGAGAACATTTTTTTTTTCAGAAGAAGGTTGTTAGGAAGATTTAATGATAAACTTTAAATAAATATTTATGAGTGTTACTTAATCGATAATTTTCATGATTGGTGATGTATTTTGGAAACAAAAAAGGAAAAAACACATTGGTATGACAGCATTTAAGAATGTTGTGAGCAACGGAAAAGGAAAGGTTGTAGTGTTGTAATGTAACAGAAAAAGAAACATTACGCGCGTAAAAGCCGCGAAGGATTGGGAAATCCGTCCGAGAACACCCCCGAAGCTGTCAGCACTTTGGATTCGAAGGAGAAAGGGAGAAAGAGAAAGAAGAGAAAACAAAAAAACTTAGAGAAGAGGGAGAGAGAGAGAGAGAGAGAAAGAGAAGAAAATAATAATAAGAAAAGGGAAGAAAAGCTAAGAAACTTTGAGCGAGGATTGATTAGAAAAGGATCATGGAGATTGTCATCTTCCAATGATCCCTTCAACCCCACAATTTTTCTTGTTTGGATTTGCTGTCACAGCTTGATTCTCAATTGCTGCCATTCCATACATCTCTTTGTTTTCTCTTTCTCTCTCTCTCTCTTTCTCTCTGATTATCTCTATCTCTTCTTCTCTCTCCTCTTTTTCTCTCTTCCATCTGCATTGTCCCTTTCCACTGCAGAAGGAGGCTCGTAGGAGGAAAGCCAGAACATTTTGGATTTTTAAGAGGATTTTTTTTTCTGGGTCGGGACTTGAATTGGGTTTATGGGTTTTGACAAGGAAAGAGTGCAGTTTGGGTGACACACGAGGTGCTGCTGCCATGGCTGGAAACAGAAATCCAGAAATCGGGGCTTCTCCTAGCAATGTGGGTCAGCAACAAAGGAGGGTCTATCAAGTTTGGAGGGGAGGCAACGTGAGATTATATCTCAACTTTTGTTTTGAATTGGTTTTCATGTCTCACAACTGGATTGTGTTTGGTCATGATTCAATCTTTGTTTGAATTGTTGTTCATGTTTATCTATGCTTCAATTATGTTTTGTTGATTTTTTTCTTAAAGAATAGATTGCTTGTTGGGTTATGATTCAATATCTTTTTAGTTGTGGAATGTTTCTTCCAACATGATGAATGTTGCTTTTGGTCGTGAATTTCAATTGCATCGATGCTTGCTTGATCGCTTTAGAATAGGACAAAAATTAATGCTTGCAAATCGGGGATTAATCTTGTGTAATCATTTTTATGTAAATGTGAATCCGTGATTTTTTCTCTTTATTTGCTTTTTTAATCGGCAAATGTGAATCGATGACGTTTTGATGATTTTAAGCTATTGATGTACCGGTGCAACTTCAATGGGAACACTTTTCTTTTGGTCAAAATTTCATTTCAGTAGATGAATTTGACATGGCTGTGGATTTTTTAAGCTTCTATATGTCTACCATTTGGAAGTTTTTACCTTGATGTTTTGGGCTGAAAAGTAATAGAATATTATGTAGATGTGATTGGATATCTTGCAGCAATAACAAGCATGTTATACTTTACTAATTCTTCTTTGTTTGACTTTTTTCAGAAGTTTTTCTGTGGTGGGAGGGTGATATTTGGTCCAGATGTAGCTTCCCTGTTTCTTACAACATTCCTAATTGCTGCACCTGCAATTGCATTTTGTGTAAAATTATATCTTCTAATCAAGAAGAATGATGACCTTTCTCATGAATTTTGGTTTCCTGTAGTGGTTGTGGGTGGAGTTCTCACTGTTTTGGTAAATACCATTGGCATTTAATTCCTGGAGAGTTTACATACATAAACTAGTTGTCATCTTATGCATCTTTCTACCATTTTCTCTTGTGTATTGTCTTTTTCCAGCTACAGAATGGTAATCCAATTTTGAAATATGCATAGTTTATACACATTGGGTTATCTGATACGTAAGCAAGACAAGATATTTAAGGATCCACTTATTTTCTGAACTTTAATGTCATGTAAGTAGTTTGTGTCTGCTTAAATAAGGGCAAAGGGAATATACTTCTATCTCTTTAGTTTTGACAAAATATATAGCTTTTTCCCCAACGTCAAATACTTTTGTCAATTTTGAAAGACCAAGTTTCCTAAAAACTGAAGCCATCTGGTAAAAGCCAAATAATGTTTCACGTCTCCAACATCAAGAAAAAAAATATAAAACATACAAGAGAAAAAAGAACATTCTGACTAATATTAATGTCAGAAGTATCCATAAATATAATGGTGTCACTTCATTTTCATACTCATGATTGGTTTATCCTTGTTCCCTTCTCATTTTATTCTTTCATCATAGCTTATAGGATCAGCATTCCTTTCTTATTTTGAATATAAAAGCTGATATGTCTGATAACTCATGCAGGATTTAATTTTCCTCCTCATGACTTCTGGGAGAGATCCTGGAATTGTTCCTAGAAATTCAAGACCTCCTGAATTTGATGATACATTTGATATACCTACCCCTTCCATGGAATGGATTAATGGCACAACCCCTCATCTGAAACTACCTCGAACTAAAGATGTTATTGTTAATGGACACATAGTGAAAGTAAAGTTCTGTGATACGTGCTTGCTTTATCGCCCTCCTCGTACTTCTCATTGTTCTATATGCAACAATTGTGTCGAGAGATTTGATCATCACTGTCCCTGGGTTGGTCAGTGCATTGGAACGGTAAGTCCACTATACTGTAACAAGTGAAGTTTCAAACTTTCAATGAGATATTGTTACATGTTTTTATCCAAATTTCTTTTATGCTACTGGGATATCAGTTGAAAGCTGAATAAACTTGAAAGTAAGCAATACTGTTCTTCTGATCTATTTGATGACTACATCACAAGTGAGTGATGTTAGTATGTGTCTATAATTGCCATGACATCTATGTTCTGCAATGTTACAAATTTTTCTAAACACTCCAAAAATAGATATAATCAATTGCACTAAAACGGTACAATTGAATCTGTCTGGATTATGTTATTTTCTTATTCTGTGAGAAAAAATATGAAGACCTCTTTGATCTGTGTGCTATTCCTTTTTGAAAGTTTGTCTGATTAGAGTGATGATCACCTTAGATTGAGTGACATAGTACTCAAATATCAGTTCATATAAAGTTGAAAACTAGTTTTGCAATATCCTCTTGATTATTTGACACATTGCTTAACATTGAGATGGATAATTTAATTTACATTTATCGTGTAATGTTTCCGTGATCTTCTTAAAATGTTTTCATTGAAAACTACTAATTTCTTATACAAGCTGCTAGTATGTGGTTGTAGTTTTCTTGGTCAATAACATTTCCTCAAAAGCTGAGAAATTAAATTCCTCGGAGTAATACCAATGTAGAAATTGTAAACTCGTCTTCTTTTTGGAGACCCGTCTTCCTTGGCTTCATTTGTTAGAAACAGAAACATGTTTTTTTTTTATACTGCCCAAATGTCTACTTCATTTCAGTTCTTGAACTAACAGTTCTCTGACATAATTGCAGCGTAACTATCGATACTTCTTCTTGTTCATTTTGACATCAACCATTTTGTGCCTATACGTCTTCGTGTTCACTTGTATCAGTATTTCCCGGCAAAATTTTTGGAGGACAATATCACGTGATTATATAGCAGATTTTCTGATGATATACTGCTTTATAGCTGTTTGGTTTGTTGGTGGCCTCACAACTTTCCATTTCTATCTCATTTGTACAAACCAGGTGATTATTTTACTTCACAAAAATATGAAACAGCTCTTAACCCTTTCTTATTCAGTAGTTGCTAATTTTTTTAGCATCAAATTACTAACAGGAACATATAATTTAGCTGGATTTATTGAAGAGAAATTGTTTGGTACAAGAAAAAAAAAACTAGAAGTTTAGGATTTTTAATTAATGTTTAAGTGACACACTGCTTTTGGTACAACAAACTACAAGTTTACTGGTTATAAATAAGATGAATATGAATAAGAAGAGGGTGAAATAAATTTAATAATGACTAAAATGATCAAAATTTTATGTTTTACTGATATTTTCATGTTCAAGATAGCTTCTTTTTCTTTCTACTTGAAAGTGACTCTGCTGATTAGAGTTGAGTTTAATAAGCAGCTTACTGGGACACTTGTATGCAATGTTCTTCACTTGTCCACATGGCCATTATTTTTGATCCATTGTTTGCTTAAATTTAGATTGTTGTTTACTGGTTGAAGTTTGTAACGGATAAAAGATAAAGCTTTGAGCTTTCTGTTTGTAACGGATAAAAGATAAAGCTTTGAGCTTTCTGTTTTAGTGGGTACCTGTTGTACAGTTGGTGAATTGCTTGTTGATCAAACTCTATAAGTAGTTTGATCTCGCTTTCTATAAGAAGTGGATTTGATGCTTTTTCAAGTTTCGATAATCAATGATTTTTGTCTTCTGTGTTAAACATTGTTTTCTCTTTTACAATCTTTGTCCATAATGTTTACATAAAATTTGTTGTTTTTTGTTGTTGTGGTGCAGACAACTTATGAGAACTTCCGATATCAGTATGACAAAAAGGGCAACCCATTCAATAGGGGATCATGCAGAAATATAAATGAAACACTTTGTTCGAGGATTCCTGGTTCGAGGAATAACTTCCGAGCATTTGTTGTGGAGGATGAACACATGATGGTGGGATCGGTGACTCCAAACATTGCACATGGAATCTTGACCCCAAAGGAGAAAATTGACCTTGAAATGGGATCTATGCGTGCAGAAGATGGTCGTTTACCTATTCCTGAACTTCTGCGAAATTTTGATTTTGATAATTTTGATGATGACATGAAGTTTGCAGATGAGGGGCAGCCGTCTTTCGATCCGTTCTACAGCATTGAGGATGATGCAAAAGGCTCCACACGAACATCCAATGCAACGGTTTTGAATTTCCAAAGCATAAGTGAAGATGAAATGGAAGAGTATGTGCAAAGCTCCCATGCTGGAGGAAGAACCAGAGACTCTGCTCAAAGACACATTACTTCTGATGGAACTAATAGCTGGAATCAATCACATTAACCCACAATGCCAGCTTTTAGTTTTTATGCATAGAGGTTGTCTTCTCACTCTTCATCCTTGTTTTTTCCGGAAAATTTTGGGATGCTCCTGGATGAGATGTTCCTTAAGCTTCATCATTTTCAAAAGTGTATATTCTGACATGAGATAAAGTAAGGTGGTTGGTTCTAAAACCATACTTAAATTCAGTTAAAGTGCATTTCTTATGAAGTAATTGCTATGGAGTTGTTGTTCCAGTTTAACCAATGATTTGAAGTTTGAGTCCTGAGCATGATACTGTGCTGAATTATGCTGTCTGTAATGTTCTCATCTGATTCAAACAGGACTGTCTCCAATGAAGGATACTGTGGTTTTGTACAAAAAGAGAAAGTGATTTTAGTTTCACTATTAAGACATTTCCTTCCTTGACTGGCCTTTGTTTCAGGTTTGGTGCTGGTGAAGTAAAACACTGAGGATAGTTTGGTTCCTTCCATCCACACTTGCAGCAATTTGTGGTTTTGTAAGAATTTTCAATGTGCTGACTCATGCAAGTTCATTGATGCTATTCATGCTGGAAATGGGGAGATTGAGCTTGCACTTTTCTCTCTCATTTTAGCATAAAAGTGTGGCAAGTGTTTGTTTTAAGCTGTAAATGCCAATTGCATTCAAAATAATGCAGAAAGATTGTCTGGCTAAGTTTATGATAGGTGCTCCTTCTGTGCCTGTCTCTTCCACTCAATCCTCTGTCTAGATCTCTAGATTTTATGATTTTTTATTTACTTTAGAAATTTAGATTTGCTGTAAGTAGTGCACTCATTTCATTTTGTAACAATTGTGTTTTTCTCTCCTTAGGTCATCGCTAGATAGGTTTCAATGCCATTCACTTAACAAAGTTAGAATCATGTCATCCTAAAACTTTTTTTGAGGGAACCTCCGGCTTAATTAAAATTAAATCTAGGATTAGAAAAAGAAAATACTAGTCCAGATTCTTTACTGAATTTTTTCTGTTTTTACAATCTGTTAGAACATTAAAAATATATTATTTGATATTTTTAAAAATATTAATATATTTTAAAACATCAAATAACATATTTTAAAAACACAACAGAGAAATAACACATAAAAATCCAATAGAGAATCTAAGTTTTATTTTATTAAACTCACAATACTTATTTTTGACTCAGTGAACCTATTCTTTTATGAAAAGTATTATCAAACTCTTTTGAATACCTTTATTGCTTACTAAAATTTATTGAAAGTCACAAGTTTTTTAGGAATGTCACTTATTTAATAAATTAATTTATGATTTTTTATAAATTTTAGCTAATGTTAGAGTAGTAGTTACCCCCTCCTTTATAGATGGAGAGTTAGAAGTAAGTGAAAGTGTGCACTGTTATTTTGCTTAGAGTATTTTCTTTTTCTAGATTTTCTAAAACTATATCTACATTTTATAATTTCTACCCCCATTACAACAATCTCTATTATGAGGTACTTAAATACAACGTTCTTAAAATAAATGTAATGTTTGTGTAAAATTTTGAAAAATTGGAATGAAAATATAGCATGAGAAAACATTTATTGGTGTGATTACTCTTTTGCTTTCTCAAACATATTTTATTTTAAGATGTGGTACTGACAATTAAGAAAAAAAAAAGACAATATCATATCCAAAAATTTGTTATATTATCCCAAAGTTGTATATATTATCTTTACTCAAAACGAAGATATTGTATAGTTTCTTTCGATTTTTAATGTTAAATACACTGAAAATACAAAAAGAAGGGAATTTCTGTGGTCAAGCTTTTGTTTTACATTTGTGCTTTTGTTCCATTGGCCAAGTTTTGTGTGGTCTTTATTCATGTTTGTAGGCTCTGTCTCTCAACAACTGCTATTGGTGCTGTCTTTGCGCCCATAGAAAAAAAAATCAGTGTTTTATAGATTTATTTGATGACTTTGATACAACACTTTTATTTTTGTTGCAACGTAGCACAATTTCTTGAACAAAAATTAAAATAAAAAATTAACAACCATTTTTTAAAGAATTATATTATTCACATAACACTTTTTTTTTCTGATTTTCTGTGTAATTGTTTGTGTAAAAATCACAACCAAACAATCATAAAGAAGTATCCAATCTTAAAAGAAAAGCCACAGGCTGTGATCTACATGTAATCATCACAACCAATCATAAAGCAGGAAGAAGCTTACACCACCTGCCACGTGTCAAGTTTCAATTAAACTTCAAAGATTTCATTGGATGAGATTCTATCACACCCAATCCAAGTTATAACATCATTGGTTCTTGTCCCTCATGCTTCTTAGTCCTTGGTCCTCAACCTCAAACACAAACCTTTGTAGCATCCTCAACAAACCGAACATGGCCGCAGAGATGGCTCTTGTGAAACCAATTTCCAATGTGACTCCGAAATTTGGCAGCCCCAGAATAGGTTCATACTCCAAATTCAGCAGCATAAGAATGTCTGCCACCGCTACCCCACCACCATCCACCTCCGCAAAGGCAAGCAAGAAAGGGAAGAATGTGATCAAGGAGAGCCTTCTGACGCCAAGGTTCTACACCACCGACTTCGATGAGATGGAGACCCTTTTCAACACTGAGATCAACAAGAACCTCAACCAAGAGGAGTTTGTGGCCTTGCTTCAGGAGTTCAAGACTGACTACAACCAGACCCACTTTGTCAGGAACAAGGAGTTCAAGGAAGCCGCTGACAAAATCGAAGGCTCCCTCAGACAGATCTTCGTCGAGTTCCTTGAGAGGTCCTGCACTGCTGAATTCTCTGGCTTCCTTCTCTACAAAGAGCTTGGAAGGAGGCTCAAGGTATCATTCCCTTTTCTTTTCTTCACACTCTGATTCAACTAGATAGTGTCATTCAGACAAATTTTGTTCTTTTCCATAGCTGTTGCAGTTCTAAGTACTAGGATTCTGTCGTTCTGATGTTGGTCTATTGATGTAGTTCTGCTACAGTCCATGTCTTTATAGTGAACTATCTCGGACAATGTTGTGCTTTATGCAATTTTGGTGTCTCTTTCTTGAACTGATTTATTGCTTGGGATGTTGATGTTGCAGAAAACCAACCCTGTGGTGGCTGAGATTTTCTCTCTGATGTCCAGGGATGAAGCCAGGCATGCTGGGTATGGCCACACCTTTGACCTTTATCTCTTAACTATCCTTTCATTTTCTATTTGATATCTTGTTTGTAGTTGCATGACCTCATTTTGATTCTGTGCAGGTTTTTGAACAAGGGTTTATCTGATTTCAATTTGGCTCTGGACTTGGGTTTCTTGACCAAAGCTAGAAAATACACGTTTTTCAAGCCCAAATTTATCTTCTATGCTACATACTTGTCAGAGAAAATTGGGTACTGGAGATACATAACCATTTACAGACATCTCAAGGCCAACCCTGAGTATCAGTGTTATCCCATTTTCAAGTACTTTGAGAACTGGTGCCAGGATGAGAACAGGCATGGAGATTTCTTCTCCGCCCTTATGAAGGCACAGCCACAATTTCTAAACGATTGGAAGGCAAAGTTGTGGGCTCGCTTCTTCTGTCTCTCGGTATTTTTTTCTCCTTTGCTTAGTACTTACTTACTACTGTTATGATGAATTCAACATGTAGTGCCAAATTTTCCTAGCATAAGAATGTAATAGAGACTAGGATGTAGTCATTATCCTTCTTAACTATGCTTAAAACTTAATTTTCAAATTTGTTTTGCAGGTTTATGTCACTATGTATCTTAATGATTGCCAACGTACGGCTTTCTATGAAGGCATTGGACTTAACACAAAAGAGTTTGACATGCATGTCATCATTGAGGTTACCTTCTGTCTGCATACTTGTTAAGATCACTATTGTTCTTGTTTTGCCTTCCATTACTCTTTCTTTCTATTCAGTCCCAATATGAATGAATTTAGTAACATGGTGTGATAAGATGAAAATAATGGACCTTTGAGTTAGCATTAAGAAAACTATACCAGTAAGAGTTTATCAACAAAGAACAAATGATGAACTCATAAATTACAAGCAGTTACTGAAGCTTCATTTCTGAAATGATTTTGCAGACAAACCGCACAACGGCTCGGATTTTCCCAGCTGTTCTTGATGTTGAAAACCCAGAATTCAAGAGGAAGTTGGACAGGATGGTGGAGATAAACGAGAAGATTCTCGCTATTGGTGAGAGTGATGACATACAGTTGGTGAAGAACTTGAAGAGGATTCCACTGGTTGCTGCCTTGGTGTCTGAAATCTTGGCTGCATATTTAATGCCACCAATTGAATCAGGGTCTGTAGATTTGGCAGAGTTTGAACCACAACTTGTGTACTGAAGTTGTGTATAATTTGATTAAGTTCTCCATGTTCTTCTGATCTCCATCAAAATGTTCATCTTCAGTGCTACTAGTATTGCTGCCAAAGTAAATTATGGTTGTATAAGACAGTGAGGAAACGTTTACCACGATGAGGTCCTTTTTAGTTTTAATCATATTTTTTTCTCCAATCTTCCTTTTGTATCTCCATTTTGGATTCATAGAAGTTCATTAGGAATCTTAGCCTTATGAGGTACTTATCAGGAAACGATATTTTCCTCACTCTTATGTTCCAATTGAATGCACTTGTCTTAACAGCAAATATTGATCATATTTCCCTCAAACCCCACTCATCAATTGTTTATTTTGGTTTTCCTAATTTTGTTACACTTTTAGCAAATCCTACACTCTTGAATTCAGTGTAGTTTCTCTACATTTTTTAAATAAAATAATAGATGTTCATTGTCATTGTGTAAATTTTTTACTGTCAACTAATACTAATTAGACATTATTTCAGTATGATTTTCAGGTAGCTAGAGGAAAAAAATGAATAGATTTACAATATATGAAAATTTATGATTGGATGAGTGTGTAGAAAATATTTACATAGTTGATGCATGAGTGATTTCTTGAATAAAATGCAGGATCTGATATAGGTGTCAGCAAAGCAACTAGCAACAAGAGATATTCAAAAAAAAAAAACAGAAAATGATTATATGTTGTTCTCAAAACATTGGCCAATTTAAAAAAAAAAAAAAAAACAAAAAATCGATTTTTTTTTATTTATATAATAAATTTTTTTTTTTAAAAATAAATTTAAAAAAAAAAAAATTT
>Ga0099822_1010340_pt1 | contig 11583 bp, 4 predicted proteins | sample CowpeawhiteBW_FD_76839 | JGI IMG/M metagenome (GOLD analysis project Ga0099822, IMG submission 76839) | Root nodule microbial communities of legume samples collected from California USA - Cow pea white BW | ecosystem: Host-associated > Plants > Roots > Nodule | place: USA: California | collected... | reverse complement strand
TTTGGTTTGTATTTGGAGTTTAACATAATTTGGGATTTTATTTGGATTGTATTGAAGTTTATTTAGATTTTAATCGGAATTATAATTTAGTTTTCTTGGGATTGAAGAAAAAAAATTGTGTGTTTTTTTTTTTAATTAAGTGAGCCAGTGAGCCAATCCGTTTAACCCGCCAACCCATGGTGGGTCGAGTCGGGTTCTAATTTTGTTGGCTTGCTAATAAGTGAGTTGGGTTAGGTTGACCCACTAAGTGGCCAACCTGTCGCGGGCCGAGCTGGGTTGGGTCGGGTGACCCGTTTTGACAGCTCTATGTGTATGTGTGTGTGTGTGTGCCGATGTGTGTGTGTGTGTATGTGTGTCTGTGTCTGTGTCTCTATGTGTGTGTGTGTGTATGTTTGTGTATGTGTCTATGTGCGTCAGTGTGTGTGTGTGTGTGTGTGTGTGTATGTGTGTGTGTGTGTCTGTATTTGTGTGTTTGTGTTTGTGTGTCTGTGTGTGACATTATTTCTTTTATTTTTTTTAATTGTGTGTGTGTGCCACTGAGATGACACTATTTCTTTTATTTTTAATGTTTATTAAAGTTAGCATCATTAACACAAAATATGTTTATTACGTCTGACATTTTTGGCTTTTTACGTCTAGGCTAAATCAGACGTAGATTCGATACACATAAATTTTTGTCTGTTAAAATAATATATGTGAATATACATTTGGTGACAGCAAAACAGATGTAAAAATTTATGCTTCTTCGGGCCACGATGCACACTTGTCGGACAACAACTAACTAGATTTATTGACTATCCTCATCGCAACTCAAATGTGAACCATCACCAGATCTACAATCACAATAACTCCTCTATCACACCAGCACCCCCGCAAAACCCACTACATGAGTCATGCTGGAACCCAGCAGCAGATCAAACCTCCACCAGATCTAGTTGTCATCCATGCACCATGCCGAAAACCTTCAAGTTGCACATCAGCATAGAAAATCACGAAACTACAATTCTCCTCTTAGCTGGAGAAAGGCAAAGAGCAACAAAAAAACATATATGCATTGTCGGAGCCGCACAAACTACCTTGCCCAGATCTGCAACACAGTTGAGGCCCTCCAAGGTTCGTGGTGCTCGCAACGTGTTTGGAAGGTGGTATGCAATGTCTTTGCAAGGTGGTTATCAAGTAGGAGAGTTTAATATTAGAAGATGAAAAAACAATAAAACAAACACTAATAGTGGTCAATGTGGTCATGAATGTGTTTATTGGCGTGTTGTGAAGAAGAGACTGAAAATGAAAGTGACTTGAGGAGTTGCATATGAAGGGATTTACGTTTGACCCCTCTAAGTCAAACATAAAATTTGATTTTTATGTCTGATCTCCTTTGGTCAAACTTAAATTAATATCTGACCTCTATGTACTAGACGTAAATTTACATCTAACCAAAGGGGTTAAAAGTAAATTTTGACAAATTATTTACAAACATGTCATCGCACATTTTTACGTTTGAAATTCAATGATTTGACGTAAATCACATGACGTAATAAGCCCATTTTGTGTTAGTGAAATAGGATCATCTTAGTTGACATTAACTAAAATATACATTAAAAATAAACTATGTTAATCTTATTATTTACTTTTAAAATTTAGATTTATTTAAGTTAGCATGACACTAAGTTATGTATTTCGAATTCATATGTATTGGTGAGAAAGAATATACATTGTATACATTACTTTTAATTTAATTGTCCAAATTTAAAGATGACAAATTTTTTCAATCACAATTTTCTTCTCTCACTTTTTATATAAATCTTATTATATTCATTTTCTTCATTTACATTCATAAATTTCCTCAAACTCATATATTTCATCCATCATCTCCTTTACCCATAGTCGTTAAACAAACAACAAAATACACTATGTACAATGAAATTGTGCCTCCAAGACAGTATTGTTAGAGTTGTCAAAATGGATTAAAATCTGTGATTCAACTCGGTCCATCATCGATTTGAACCTGATTGAATTAAAAAAAATAACAAATTTTAGTATAAATAAAAAGTGGACCTAGGCCATTAAAAACTCGATCTATCCGGGTTGAAGTTGTGATAAGTTGAGTTGACTCACTGTCTCACTCTTTACTTACACAATTCAAATAATGCATGGAAGTTACGAAATGATTTTTTTTTTAAACCATTTCATTATTTTAATAAAATTTTAGCTCTTCAATTTCTTTTAAATTATATCATCTAAAAAATCCAATTTGCGATAAAATATTTTAAATTCTTTAAAAAGATGAATTATCTCATTAAAACATTTATCGGTTATCCCTACATAAGATTATCCCCCTCACCGTTCTCAATTCAATTCCCTTACCCATTTGAAAAATTCCCTTTCAAACTTTCTTTGTACATGCAGTAAACTCCATTGATGGTGCTATTTGCACTATAAAAAATTATTTCCCTGCACTAGTCATTGTGATTTAAAAGCTCAATCCAATACTAAATAAAGATGATAATCCAGAATCACAGTAAAACTAGCATTATTTGGATACATGTATTGAAATTGGAACATTGGAAACTTTCCCTTGTCATAGCTTCTACTACTCTACGGATTCATTGTCAATGGATTTTACCCTACCACGCACAAAGTTAATCCATAATCCCTAGCTGAGTTGGTGTATTCTCCAATCCCTAAATACAAGTACTTGCTTCCTCTCACCTTCAATAAAAGTTGTAATTCGAAAGATTGGTTTAGGGATAATTAAAGGGGTTTGAAATCATTTGGGTGCAGTGTGTTTGGAGGTAGTAGTCTTAGGAGGTGGTCTTGTTGTATGAATAAGAACATTCTGAATGGTTATGCGCACACTGCTTGAAGTTCTGGACTTGCTACTCTCAGATGGTGGCCTTGTTGTGGGAGCAAGAACATCCTGAATTCGCTTTTGGAAGCTCATCGTACAATGGCTAAGAAATCCAAATCGGTGTTGGTTTTATGTATGAATCCGCAAACTCTCGTTAATGTCGATAAAACATAGCAATGCAGGTTTCTTTATAAGGAACCGTGCCTTCGTGTACAGCATTCATTTAATGCATGGAAATTACGTAAGAAATGGAAATGGTAATTGTTGTTAGAAATACTACATGGATTTATAGGATTTATAGGTTTTTGACTGTTTCGATGCACCTAATAATTAATATATCGTTTAAGAGTCGAAATCCGGCGCAGTTTAAATACTTTTTCTTTCTATTTTTTGAGACAATTGTTGATCGGATATGTAAAGTAATATATACGTAAATTTATGCACAGTAATTTGTGTGAGAGATATATGTAGTTTGTGGCAGAAGCTGAACCTGCATGAATTGGCGCCATGAACTCTTCCAACCTTGCCATTTTTTCTTGTAAGTGCCTTCGTAAACACGTTGCAGTTTCTGATGTGCAGAAGTAAATGACAAAGCAGGTGACTTTTTCTCTCTGTGTGTTTCACATTAGAGAAAAAAAGAGCTAAAAGAATTAACTAAATATTAATAATATGAAGTTGTTATTATATTACATTTTACTCACATAAGTTATTTTATTTTGTGTTTAAATTTGAAATAATGTTTCTGATTTCACATATTTAAAGCTTAAAAGGGGAAATTATTTTTTTTAATTGTCCTACAAATTTAGTTTCCATTCTCCTTAATTTCCACTTATTTAAATTACACAACATAATTAATTCATCATTTTCGTTTCGTTTCTTTTCTTTCTAAATACACTCAACCAACCTATGTAATAGATTGCTTTTAGGTACATGACCATTTACAAAAAAACTCAACCTGGTCAAAACTGTAAGGCATTTTGAAACGTACAAAGCAAAATGAAATTCCTAATAACACATTTTCTTAGTTATATTATATTATAAATTGAAATGTATAATTTATCTCACATTTTCTATTTTATTTTTGACTTAATTAGACTTTTGGTCTCTTACTTTATATACGAGGTTCATTTTGGTTCTTTTATTTTTTCAATATCCAGTTCACGTAGTATCCTAACAATTGGTCAAACGAATACTCTCTTCATCATTCCACATATATTTTTTTAGTTGATTTTTTTTATTTAATCCTTTCAATCATTATTTATTTCAATTTCTAACCTAAATTTTGTCTTTATTAAAAATTTATAGCATAATTTTGTAAAATATTTATCGATTATGCATTTTAATTATATATAAGAAGGAAACATTAGTTATATATAGAAGATAGGGTTAAGTATGTTTTTAGTGCCTGAACTTTGGTTCAAAATTGGAATTCGTTCCTGGTCGAAACTTTGATAAATTTTGGTCCCTAAACTTTAAAAATGAATGAATATAGTCCTTTTAACCCAATTTTGTTAAATTTTTTAGGTTTCGAACAGATTTCCCAGTAAATATTGGAGTTGTTTACGCCGTTTGACACATTCTCGGCTCAATATTTACTGAGAAATGTATTCGAAACCTAAAAAAAAGTTAACAAAATTGGGTTAAAAAGACTATATTCATTCATTTTTAAAGTTTAGATACCAAAATTTATCAAAATTTCGACTAAAGACGAATTCCAATTTTGAATCAAAATTCAGAGACTAAAAACGTACTTAACCCTATAAAATACTAAAAAATAGTAATAATTCAACTAAAGCGGAGTGGGTGTGTAAGATTAACGACGCGGTCACTCCTAACAGATTAAATGTCTTCCCGCATTCGCGTAAATTATATCGGAATTATTGTAAAAATTACACTCAATTTCTTTCTTGTGTCGTAAGTTATCTCGACTTTGATGTCATTTCTTTAACGACTAACTAATGTTTTAGTCTGCGTATAAAATAGAATGAATAAGCCTTCAATATATTCTAAGTCAATATTAATTTTTTTAGTTTGTCTCCTTTTGTTATTTTCAAATTTTTAATATTTTTAATTCTTATTGTTAATTTAGTATTAAGAATATAAAATATAAATTAAGATTATATACTTTTAATTTAATAATACAATTAAATATTTTATTTAGCATTTAATAGAAAATAAAACATAAATTTCAACTATTTAAGGAATTGTTTTTAGATTTTTTTTTTCTTTAAATTAATTTTTTTTAAATACTTTGCTTGACGAATTAATCAAGTGTTGAAATTTTTTAGTTTATTAAAATACCTATTTTCATCCAAATATTTAATTTCCTACATCATTTTATTAATATATATATATATATTAATGTAGAATCAACTAAAAGGTTTTTTAAGATAAAAATATTACTTGAAGATCAATGGCACTACAAATTGATTTGATAATCTTATATATTAGAAATGATACTTAGAAATTGGTTTCATAATTTTATTATTAGTAATTATTTTAATTCTTAAAAGCTTCTAAGAACGGGATCATATCATTCGTAAGTGTTATTCGAATTCATCTTAATATTAATAAAAAAAATTCAAATTAACAACATATAATTATTTGTACAAAAATATTAAATTTTTCAAATGATATGAGTATATAAATATTACGGTTATTACATTTTTTTTATATATTTTGTTCACTTAATTATGATACATATATTTGAAGTTAGTTTCAAATTTTCATTTTCAGACGAGTACATAACACTTTTTAAATTTCTAAAGCGCATTACATTGTTCTGTTAAGAGAAATTGGACAAATTAGAGCATAAGAGTTTATGCAAGTGTTTTTTACTTAAAGATTCTCATGTGTCATCAACTTTTCTTCTTCAAGATGTTTTTAATTTATAGAAATCTTGAGAAAAGTAATTAAGTATTAAAATGTGTAAGGTCCACTTATTTTCTGTCCTAATGTTTCAAATACTTTTAGTCATTTTACAGTGTTAAAATGTATAAGGTCCACTTATTTTTTGTCCTAATGTACAAGGGTCTATCCTAATCTATTGGGCTTAAGACTGGCCTATAGGGTGTTCAAAATCCCTAAACCAGTCTTAACCCTCTTATTCTGCCCACTTTTAGGAAAAAAAACACATTTCTTGAAGGCAAGAGATGAGAGATACCTCATTTGAAATCCACAAGGGATAAACACCTCCTTTCAGTCACACAAATGATGAAGACACCTCTCTTGTGTCACACAAGAGATGAACACTTTCTCTGAATCACACAAAAGATTAACAACTCTTCCTAGCAACAATACTCAATCATACAAGAACTCATTTGGTGAAAGTTATCTCTCTACCCACACTAGGTTTTTCAAAGCATTCTCATAGAGAGTTATCAAGAACTCTGACTTCTCTAACTTTTATATTTACAAATAAAAGGCTATCACTTGATTTATAAAAGTCGTTTTCGAAATTAGGTCAAGAAGCTGAAAAGTCAAGTCACAACTGCCTCTATCTTGAGTTTCTTAGTGTGTTGCTGCTTGGGATTTATCTTTTGACTTATGACCTTACATTTACTATCTTAAATGACATACACAAATTACATGGATTCAACAACCCAAATTCTAACACTTTAAAATAACTCTTGATTTCAAGCATTCTTTAACTCTTCAACATTTCTCCATGAATCATCATTAAATTTTCTCACTTCTCCATAAGTCATCATAAAAAACTCTTTAATGAAGTAAGATGTCTATCTTCGTCTTTTGTCAACACTTGGGGCTTCAATTTCTTATATATTTCCCCTAATCTCTAACATATTTTCTAACCAAAAGTAGAAGAAACACTTAACAAGAGAAATGAAGAAAGGTCGAAACACATAATCAGTAGGTTTGTACCTTTGTCCACTGAGATGAGTTCAGTGCAAATGACTGTCAATGCGAATTGTAACCTACTATGAATCACTCCAAGATGGTAATCTATTACGAATCAAAACACTCAAAGAAATTATGTTAAGTTTTATCCAACCAAATGGTAACTTAGCACCTTAGAAAAATCAAAACGCTTCAAGATAAAATCCTTAAATCAATTTTTTTTCTTAAACTTATCGATCACTAGACGAAGCTTCAAATGCGACAGATCAACAACGAGATTGATTGAAGTCAAGCTTGAAATGTAAGGGACGAAAAGTGAACCCAAGAATTTAAAATATGAGGGATGAAACATTGGGAACGAGAAGTCGAAATGAAGGTGGAAAAGATTAAGTATTGGGAAAGTAACTTCGAGAAAATTCGAGCCCAAAAAAAATTTTATGGTTTCAATTTATTAAAATTTGAGAAATAAAACCATCATATTTTACATTACATTATATTTTACATGTAAAATATGACGGTTCTCTAACTTCAACAAATGACAGTTAAAATTGTCGAAATTTACATGTGAAATGTAATAATTTAAAAAAGGTTGGATTAGATTGTAAAAGGTGGAGATTTTAAATAACTGCACAGTTTACATAATTTTTTGTAGTGTATTAGCAAATCCCATCACAAAAATATTTAGTTGCAATTGGATGAAAAAAAAAAGCACTTCTGGTGATACAAATTTAAAATTATAAAGAAACTGTGAGGAAAAAAAAGAAGAGGGTGATATTGTGAAGTGGGGTCTATTGATTAACGTAGGCGACTGAGTCTCTTACGTTAATGGGCGAAGGGTTTTCGGGCGAAGGTCAAAATGATTTCATACCATTTTCTTACACAGATTTTTCCATTTATGTTTTTTCTATTCGTTGTTAATTCCATTCCATCACAACACCATCTCATGTACTAAAAGTAATGATTCTAACCATTTTGATATTGTTGCGATATCTATCACAATGAAATAATATCATACGTCTATCTATTATTATTGTTTTATACTAATTCTATAATTGTTATATGTATGTAGTATATTATTGATATAAAATCGCGGAATAAAAAATAAAGAATATAGAATGAAAACATGTAAGTGTTTTAAGTGAATATTAGGTCAACAAAATGAAATACAAAAAATTAACAAGATAAATACTATTTTTCAAGAAATATATGAAAGAAAATATTTTTAAGAGAAAAAAAATCAAATATTTTGTAAAAAAGGTATAATTACTTATCTGGTCTCCTAATTTTTTTTGTTTAGTCCAATTTGGTCTCCATATTTTTTGTTGGTTCAATTTAGTACCCAATTATTTAAAAGGGTTCAATTTGGTTCTCTCCATTAAGTTGAAGTTAACACCGTGTCCGTACATAACACGTGTCAAGCTCGGGAGTTTTTTAATTTTTTTTAATTAGAATTTTTTTTTCTAAAAGTTAATAATTTGCCACGTGTTAGGTTACTGTCGTGCCATGTGACATTTTACTATTATGACACGTGGCAGTAATAAAACTTGTTTTTAATTTAGTCCTCTATTAAAATTTTTGGTTCAATTTATTACCTCAATTCTTTCAAATGATCTAATTTTGTTCTTTCCAATTTGATACTAAATTAGTAAATAAGTTTAATTATAACTTATATATACATATTAAAATACTACACCTAAAATTTCAAATTATTTTATTTTTTACAAGTGTAAAAATTTTAAAGTAAAAAATTATAAAGGAAAAAATGTAAAAAATAAAATTATATGAATATTTAATTTTATTTTCTATATTATTTATTTTTGATTTTTAATTATATGCTTTTATGATATCTAATTGCTTAATTGTTTAATAAAATAAAATTTAGAAAAATATATGTTTGCTTTTATTTCTTAAATAATATTATTTAAAAAATAATATATATTTATTGATAATACAAATTGTTGACATTTTCATATAAAAAAATTGTCATATAATAATTTTGTCCTACAATGTAAGACTCAGGAAATTCATATAATTAATAATTAATAAAGTATAAGAAATGAGGGGTTGAGACTACCTTAAGGGATTTCTTTGATAAACCTTAGACAAGAAACAATGTTAACCTAAGTGGTTTAGAGCACTTCATTATGTTGAGGGGATTTGGGTTCAAGTCTTGAGCATGTCATTAGTAGACTTATTTAATTCTGAGGCGTCAGTTAGGTGCAGTAACCAAGAGTAATGGTCATTAAACTTTAAAATTTAAACTAATTTCGTTTTCCTTTTATTTTTAGGGAGTTGAAGAGGATCATTTTAATTACATTTGGAGCAAGGAAATCAAGTAAAGGGAGTTGTCCATATATGTTTAATTGTGTTTTTATCATTTTGAAATGATCCCAAGGCTTGAATGATGAGTTCCCTTTCACTTCGCGTTAAATTTTCGTAAAATTCTGGGTAATCTGATAGAAATTGCCTGGCGGCTAAGAATGCTCCGCCAGGCGACGCAACTTTTCTTTGTGTTTTCTGGGTTCTGTGTTGAACCGTCGGGCGGTAGTGAGGAACCGCCATGCGGTGTGCACTGGAACTGCATAATTTGTTGCATTTTGATGCTTCTGTGAAATTGTGTGGTCTGCTAAAATTATACGATAATAATAATAGGTTCCTTGGTCTGATTGGATGATAATGAGTTTGTGAGTGCAGATGGGATGCGTATGGGGTTGGGTATAAATGCAAGTTTACTATGGGTTAAGTTCAATTGATAAATATGATGTACATGACTCGGCAATATGTTAATAATAAGCATCAATTAGATTGTATAAAATGATCATTGCGTGTTAAATGTGTGAATTAATATGGTTGAATCGGTGATGGAATGTGGATTCGGGAATTAGGGATTTTAGAGCTCTCTCTGCGGGTGCGAGGAAAAGTGGAGATTTTTCAGGTTCCTGACGCACCGCCTGAAATGAAAGTAATGTCATGTAGAGAGGTGAGGTAATGATATTATTGGGATACTGGTTGTAGTATCATATGCATAAGTAGGGGATTGATCCTTGTGTGCTTAACTCCAAACGTAAATTTATAAGTACTTGCTTTGGTTGATGTTCGATGATTTAATGATTGTAGTATTGGGAATACCTGAAATTTGTGATCTGGATGTAAGACTGAATGATTGAATGTGTTTGGAAATCCTTGGAAGTGCCTAAACCAGTAGAAGAGTGATTTTACTGGTGTGGCACCTGGCAGTAGGAGAAGCTCCGCCAGGCGATGAGCCACGAATTAGAGAATTTCTGTGAGGGTGGCGCCCGACGGTAAGAGGACACCGCCAGGCGGTCTAGAGCTTGTTCGCCTGGCGGCGCTTGGGAAGCGCCAGGCGAAAGCGCAGAGGCAGGGGTCCTTTGCAGATGAGCTTGCATTGACGTTTTCCTTTTTTTTGATAATTTGGTCAGGGATATGCTGGATTAGTTACGAGTAGGGAGGTTCGTAACGGAGTTGTGAGATGCGTGATTGATGCGGGCGGGGAGGTCCGTATCTATTGTACTCTTGTGTGGGGATACGAGCGGGTAGGTTCGTATGTTCCGTACTCACACTTAAGGCTACTATGAGCGGGGAGGTTCATAGTAGGTGTTCACGCATGTTGGACTATGAGCGGGCAGGTTTGTAGAGTTAGACTACGGGCGGGGAGGTCCGTAGAGTTGGACCACGAGTGGGTAGGTTCCTGGGAGCATGATAATCCCTAAGGACCAAGGTTGTGAATGGATCTTTCTCATATAGGTTATGAGATTGGGGGTATATTGTTATAAAAAGGTCAATAAACTAAAATTGGCTAAGTTAGATTGGGTGGGGGTCAATTCTTATTATCTTATTATTTGTATTATTTTTCTTTTTCAGCTCACCCTTCTTGTTTGTGTGATTGTGTTTAGCGATGATCACGTAACTTGTTACGTGGGAGCAAATGTGACTTCAGGTGAGAATGCTGATGCATAGCGACGGAGCGGGGGCTTACGATGGGAGATTTTTCCTTATATTTCATTTTCATGCATTTTGTAATAGACATTATGATGTTTTTTTTTTTTTCTATTATGAACTTGTAATAAAGGTGAAGTATTATGATTGGATTATCGCGAGAAAAGTTTCAAATTTTCCCGCGCTTGGGAACTTTATATAATGTTTGGATTTCCAAAAGAAATTTCATGATTTATGCTTTATCTAGTAATATCCATATGGGGTGTTACATACAAAATATTGTTAAAAAAAATTACATTTATATTTTTTTATTTTAAATTATAATATAAATATTTTTGTTGTTCAATATTTTTCATATTTTTTTAGTATGTAAAAGTTAAACACATATTATTTAATATATAAAAAAACTATCATTAATAATATGCAAATAAAAATTGGTATAAGATTTTGAACAATTATATTTGTAACACCCCACTTAATTTATAATCATGATTAAAGGAAGTGTCACACAGGATAATACAGAAACACAGTCCAGGAGTTTAAACACTACTCCATACAATAACCAAGGCACACAACTATGCCACAACTAAACCAGATACAATGTTCATCAGTAATCAAAATAGGAAATTAAAAGACAGAATAATACATGGGCCATAGCCCCAAAAAAGAAAGTCCAAAGAGTAGAATCCAGCCCAGATGGCTAAGCAGCAGAATCATCTCTTCCTTGTTGACCTTGAGTACCTCTCACATCTGCTCTCATCAATAAATTGATGATCATCGCAAAAGTAGAAGAACATCATACAAAGCAATCAAACAAACAAAGGGTAAGCTAGAGTAGAAACAATTTATCAAGTAATCACATGCTATTACACAATCCAAACAGTATTCATCAACCAATCATGTTATGACTTCTCAAGCAA
>Ga0099822_1010338_pt1 | contig 11585 bp, 8 predicted proteins | sample CowpeawhiteBW_FD_76839 | JGI IMG/M metagenome (GOLD analysis project Ga0099822, IMG submission 76839) | Root nodule microbial communities of legume samples collected from California USA - Cow pea white BW | ecosystem: Host-associated > Plants > Roots > Nodule | place: USA: California | collected... | reverse complement strand
TATAAAAAAAAAAAAAAAATATATATATATATATATATATATATATATATATATATATATATATATATATATATATATATATATATATATATATATATATACATTGGAAAGTCATATATGAAGGAAGTTACAACTATCATATGTACTTGAAAGTAACTTTTTATGTGCCTAACCTAATGCTCTTGTAATTATAGATTATTGTAATATCTTTTGCTTCGTGAAATGCTCAATTTGATGAAGATGTTGTGAATGTTGAACATTGCGTTGAGAATTGGTTTATGCCCATTTAGACGTGCCTCGTGTGTGGATTGAACAAGATCATGACTGAGTACTAGTTGGTGGATTTCTCTGTCTTTTTTTTTTTTTACCAATGTTTGAATTTTTTCTTGGAGAATTTTGAGCTTGGATTCGTGTTGTTTTCTAATCGTCTCCAAGTCATTTGTTGTTTTTATTTGTATTATTGCATGACTCTCACTGTTTTAGAGCTGCAAATCACACTTACATTCATCGTATTCCCTTTGATGTGAGATTTAAAGTTGTTGTATTAATGATGTTAATCTCAATTTTATTGAATTTGAAATAGTTTGACTTCATATAGAAACTATGAATATATGTGGCCTAGGGAGCTCTTTACTAAGACCCAATGCGTACTAAATAACATTTTTTGTTGAGATCTTAATTAGGTGGAATCTCTGATCCATGAGTAGAGTTATGGACGACAATGCAAATGATCATATAGCTTTAATTAGCAATAATCAAACGGTTAAACAATTTCTTAAATTAGTTACCAACTAATTGATAGATATTTAAATTATTTTCAAAATACACTGGTATACAAATAAATTTAACACAAAGCTTATCCTCTATTGACTTTCTAGTATTTGTTTTTCAATATATAACGTATAGACATGGGCTACATTCCATCATTTCCATGTTAGTTAAAGGATAATTGACTACAACTTAAATCACCATTTTCACTAAAACTTATGTATGCGTAGAACAACACGATGATAATTTCAAATTACTAAATACGTTGTATAAGAGATCTTATGTTCCCCGTATTTGAATTAATATTTGGTTGTTGTGATTAAAAAACACATATGGATGTTTGTTGTGATTTTAATATTTGGCATTGACATTTTGGGCTAGATATGTTATTGAGATTAAAATACATTTTAAATACTTAACAAGAAACATGTTAAGACATATGTACCTAACTACATATTAATACTTTGGTAGTTGACGTATAGGAAATTAAACTTGAAATTATGATTAAGATCAGGAATGGTTTGATTAAAAATAGTAAATTGTGAGATCATAAATTTTATTTTTTATAAAAACAATATTATAACATAAATAATTAAAATAAAATCATTTTTTTTGTCTGTGTATATCATTATGTGAAGAGATGCATTATGTTTGTCTTAATTGAAATTTATTTTTATTAAAATACATTCATCCAACAAAAGTAGTGAACTAATGTAACAGAAAGCACTCAGAACAAAAAAGTGAACTTTTAATTTCTTTAACTTTTAGCTAGGTTTGAGATTTTAATTAAAACTTCTTTCACATGATAAAGAGAGTAGGTAGTGGGACCAAAAAGAGACATAATAACTAAGTTTTTAGTAGCATTAATTATTAATTGAATTTAGGTTTTATTGTAAATGAACTCCATTCAACTAAAAAGTCGAATCCGTAAAATGAAAAGCACACAAAAAATATTGATTCATATGATTTTGTGATTATATTCGATAATCAGTATGTTTTCACGATCTCATGGTTGTAGAATTTTGAATAAAAAATACTATACAATTTAAACTACACCTGTCTGACACAATGTGCACTTGACAGGTTCAACTATTCAGTTATTGCTTTTTTTGTTTTTTTTTTATAAGATTTCTTTCTTTAGTCAAAAATGTCTGCCAGATAGCTAGCTTTGCAAGGTTTATCTAATAATAAACGTGGAAAATTTTATTATCAGCAATTAGCACTTAAATAGTTCGAAGAAACACACTCATTCACACAAGCCCTTTGAGCAAGTTACCTCTTGAGGATAACATTTATGCAATAAGAAGTTTCGTATGTGAACACATATTTTGAAATAATTGGTACAATACTACAACACGTTAAAAAAAACTTGCACGTTTATGGTTCAATTTTATACTATATATCAAATTGGCCACGAGAGGAATATACCTACTATAATTTCGCTATATATGAGAACCAATCATTTATTATCACACAAACATTGCTCAATCCTCTATCATCCTAGAAAAACTCAACAATGGGGAACTCTTCAAATAAAGCTCTTCCCATCGATACAACTTTTAAGCTTCCTGCAAATCTACCACTTTGGCCACAAGGTGTTTTTCGCTCTCCTTTTTGCTGCAAGATTGTTATTTATTACTTCTGTTGATTGCATACATGTTTCTTATTGGATTTTGAATTGCAACTTTAGGTGGTGGTGATGGTGGTGGATTTGCTACTGGAACTATAACTATAGGAGGTCTTAAGTTGTTTCAAATTTCAACGTTCAACAGGGTTTGGACAACCTTAGAAGGTGGGCCTGGTGATGCAGGAGCAACTTTCTTTGAGCCAGCAGGAATACCAGAAGGGTTCTTCATCTTAGGCCACTACAGCCAACCCAACAACAAGCCTCTTTTTGGATCAGTTCTGGTGGCAAAAGATGAACCATCTTCAGGTAGCAATGAAGCTTTGAAGAAACCAGTTGATTACACACTGGTGTGGAGCAGCAAATCAAAAAAGATCAAACAAGACAAAGATGGATATGTTTGGCTACCAACAGCACCTGATGGCTACAAAGCCTTGGGCCATGTTGTCACCACCACATCTGAGAAGCCTTCACTTGACAAAATCAGGTGTGTGAGGACAGATCTCACAGAGCAGTGTGAGATAAACTCATGGATCTGGGGACCAGACAAGAGCAATGATGGGAAAGGTTTTGGTGTTCATGAAGTAAGGCCAAGCAATAGAGGCATTGAAGCTCCTGGTGTTGTTGTTGGAACCTTTTTTGCACACAATGGTGAAACTCCTTCCTCACTCCCTATTGCTTGTTTGAAGAACCCCAACATGGAATTCTCCTCCATGCCAAACTTAACCCAAATCAAGGCACTACTCCAAGCTTACTCTCCTTTTATGTACTTGCATCCTAAAGAAAAGTTCCAACCTGCTTCTGTTAAGTGGTATTTTAGCAATGGGGCATTGCTTTTCAAGAAAGGGGAAGAGTCAAAACCTGTGGCAATAGACCCAACAGGCTCTAACCTTCCTCAGGGTGGAAGCAATGATGGTGAGTATTGGTTGGACCTTCCTGCAGACAAAGCCAACAAGGAGAGGGTGAAGAAAGGGGATTTCAAGAGTTTCCAAGCCTATGTCAATGCAAAACCCATGTTTGGAGGAACATTCACTGACCTTGCCATGTGGGTTTTCTACCCATTCAATGGTCCTGGAACAGCCAAAGTAGGGCTCATAGATATTCCACTTGGGGTGATAGGAGAACATATTGGGGACTGGGAGCATGTGACACTAAGGGTAAGCAATTTCAATGGAGAACTGAAAAAGGTTTATGTGTCACAACATAGCAGTGGTGAATGGGTTGAGGCCCCTCAGCTTGAGTTCCAAAGTGGAAACAAACCAGTGATTTATTCCTCCTTGAATGGGCATGCCATTTATGCAAAAGAAGGAGTTGTGATGCAAGGCCTTGATGGTGCTGGATTGAAGAATGAGTCTGCAAAGAGTGACAAGGTGGTTGACCTGGGATCAGGGTTTGAAATTGTTGCTGGTGAGTATTTGGGGTCAGCAATTGTAGAACCACCTTGGCTGAACTATTTGAGGCAATGGGGTCCAAAAATTTCCTATGACACTGCAAAGGAGTTAGATAAGTTGGAGAAGGTGTTCCCTGCATTGGATTCTCTTCAAAGGATTTTGCCAAATGAGTTGTTTGGAGAGGAAGGACCCACAGGACCTAAGCTCAAGAGAAATTGGAGTGGTGATGAAGTTTGAGTTGAATGATTGTTGGTGGCATTATTGAGACCATGCAATTGAAAAAGGAGACTTTAATTTGGTTGGTTGGTTATCTATTGTACTGTATTTTAGGGTTCACAAACATGTGTTACGTATTATTGACTGAGAGCAAAGTTTATGCTTGTTTGTATTTGCATGCCAGCTGTTCGGTTCCCACAACATTAAAAGGGGTATGATATTTTTCTTCGGATTAGGTGTATAAGGAGAGACAAAAATGGAAAAAGGTTTTTGTGTGTAGTTGGCTGATGATGAATTAGTGATGGTTGTGAGCAGTGAGGAATTGGAAATTTTAATTTGTGACGATGATAATGCTTATGCATATAAATTTGTTAGGCAATAATGAACTAGTTTTCTTTTTTTTCTTAAGTTAAAACTAATAAATTTTTGTGTGCATCAGGTTGATTTTTTAATTCCCCGAAATAAGAAAAAGGCTCATGTACTCTATTTTTTATTTTTGAAAAAAATAAAAAAGAAATGACGTGTGAATATAAAGAGTTGACTTTAAGTTTGGTTAGAAAATTTCACAACTTTTGACATATAAAAGTAAATTAAATTTGAATTGATTTTATTTTAATCTGTTTTTTTTTTTAAATGTGTTTGGATATCACAATTCAAATTAAGTGAATTTTCATTTTTCTGTTTTGATAAAATATTTTAATTATAACCAAATTCAAAAAACTATTGAAATAACAAATAATTATTAAAAATTAAAATATTAATATTTATAATATTTTATAGTTGATCTTGATTGGTATTATATTTTTGTCAAATTTCTTTAAGATTTTTTAATTTCATATTTGATTTTTTTTTTCTCAATTTATGTTAAATGAAATTACTTTGCTAGATCAAATTAGATCCATGTAAGATAGCACCTAATTGGACTCATGTAAGGTCAGACTAAGTTAGCCCTAATCAAAGTCAAGCCAAATCAGCATGAGTTTGAATCAAGTTAAGTTAGTCTAGGCCAAGCTTGAGCTGTAGGCTCGACGATGACTAAGTCGAGTTGGCCCGAACCTAGTCGATCTCAGTTGGAACAACTTCAGATTCATCCAAGTCGAGACTGACCTACGTTTAGTCAAGTTGGACTAGACTCAAATGGGTACTAGTTTGATTAAGGCCAGGTCTGGCCTAGCCTAATCAAGTTGAGTCGTCCATCATCTAGGTTGAACTTAGTCCATTTGAGCCAAGTTAGTTCGAGCCCAAGTTGATCTGAGTATAAGTCAAGCTAAGTCGAGACAAGATCACATTTAGTTGAGTTGGACTAGAACCATGTCAAGTAAAGTTCGGTTGAGTCTAATTCGGGTTGGGTCCAGGTCGAGTTAATTCTGAATGAAATTGAGATAAATTGGGCTAGGTTTCACCAAGTTGAGTTAAGCTCGTGTTGGATCGTAATCATGTCAAACTAAGTTGAGGTGATCTCAAATGAGGTCCAATTGAGTCTACCAGGACCTTATCAAGTCAAATCAATTCAGACCCAAGTCAAATTAATTTGGACCCAAGTCAACCAAGATATAAATTTGAGAATATGAAATTTTTTTAAATATTACTTTATAAATGAAATTCTAAATTATTTAATTTTAAATAATCCAATTACTCTAATAATAATATAAATTTCTTTCAAAATTCATAATCAAACAACATATTTTAACATAAAATATTTCAAATTTTCTAAAATAAATAATTACCTTTTTTAAAATCTCTTATCCGAACAAACTTTGAAGATATTTTCATGGATGTTTTTAAAATCTCTTATCCGAACAAACTTTGAAGATTCATATGCCTTCTTGGAAAGGTCCTTGATGTTCTAGTTGATTTAACGTCTTCCATAAATTGAAGAGACCTTATATATAGTTTCAAGATTTTATTTGGTTAAAATAACTTTTTTCTCCCAATTTTCGTCAAGATTTGTCAAATCAATCATAATTTTGTTTTTGTGCTCAAATAGGTCCCAATTTTCATCAATTTTGTTTAATTTGGTCATTTTTTGCTAACACCATTTAAATTATTAACGCTCATGAACAGTGATTGCCATGTGTCATTTCATTGATTTTTTAAATTTTTAAAATTTTTTAATTCTTTTTAAATTTTTTCCCCAGTTGAGCCATATGTCCTACAAAACAAACACACTTTGTTATCTCTTTTACACCTAACATAACAGAAAAAAAAATGATACTTTCTAAATCAACAAGTGGATGTATTGACAAAAAAAATTCTAACTAAGCCCTTAGTGGGCAACTTATCGCGAAAACGCCCTAACACTTCTACTAATAGTCTATCCTCCGCAGATAGGTCCCTCTTGTTCATCCCTTTATAACGACCAGGATTATTTGTCTAGATGAATTGGAACTTAGTACTCCTATCCTCATTATAGAAGAATGCACGACCCGACTCCTTCACAATAACTTTAAAAAATTCGTCTTTAAAATGCTTGAATGATTGAGTAAAAGCATCCATAATACTTATGCTTGGGCGACTGACCAGAGACAACCAAGTAGCTGGATGTTTTGGACGTGTGTCGTAAAAATATGAGAAACATTGTGGAGAAGGATTCAAGCACAAAGATCGACATAGCACCCTCAACGCTTGTATATACCCCCAACTGTTGGGATGTAGTTAGGGTTAGGATAACCCTAAGTCGTCTCTCAATGAATACGAAATTGATTTCAAATATTTGATTCTTATAAAAATGTAATTAAAACTAGTAACTATAAAAATATGGGGTTTTGATATGCAAAGAATGAATGTCACACAAATAAAAGATTGTAAACACAGTAATAGAAAATAGCTCAATTCCACTACTTTTTCAAAATAGGATTCTTCATCGGTTATCTAGAGGAATCAGAAAGAACATGTTGATCATCGGAAAGTGGTACTGGAGATACTCAGGGAGCATAAGCTGTATGGGAAACTGTCTAAGTGCGAGTTTTTGCTAGAAGAAGTGCAATTTCTCGGACATGTAATCTTAGCCAAAGGCATTGTAGTGGATTCGGCTAAAATAGACATTGTGCTGAAGTGGGAACGACATAAGACCGTGACTGAGGTAAGGAGTTTCTTGGGTCTGGCGAGTTACTACAAAAGGTTTGTGGAAGGATTTTCAAAGAAAGTGAGTCCACTAACACAACTTACCCAAAAAGATCAGTCGTTCTCTTGGACTGATAGGTGTGAAAAATGTTTTGAGAATATGAAGAGGTGTTTGACTACCGCCCCATTACTTATGATTCCAGACACTGCTAAGAAATTTGAGGTGTACTGTGATGCCTCATACCAAAGATTGGGGTGTGTATTGATGCAAGAGAGGATGCTAGTGACTTATGCTTCTCGGCAATTGAAGGTACATGAGAAGAACTATCCGACTCACGATTTTGAGTTAGCATCTATCGTGTTTGCTCTTAAGTCGTGGAGACATTATCTGTACGGCTCCCAGTTTCAGGTATTCAGTGACCATAAAAGCCTGAAGTACTTGTTCGACCAGAAAAAACTTAATATGAGACAAAGAAGATGGATGGAGTATTTGAAGGATTACGACTTCGAGTTGCTCTATCATCCAAGCAAGGCAAATGTTGTAGCTGACGCCTTGAGCAGGAAGAAAGTACACATGTCGTGCATGATGTTGAAATAGTTGGAGTTACTTGAGAAGTTTTGAGACTTGGATCTCAGAATGCAGTCAGGACAAGAATTCATTTAGTGTAGTTTATTAAAGGTCACTGATGAATTCCTGGAAGAAATCAAAGTGGCACAGGAAAGTGACATGGAGTTACAATAGTTTGTGGGGTGGCTGGTACAAAGAAAGGGAAAGATTATCATAAGGGGACGGATGGCATTCTGCGTTTTAAATGTAGAGTGTGCGTACTTGGAGGACTAAGATTTAGGAGGCAGATTCTGAAGGAGAGCCATAAGAGTCATCTTAGCATATATCTAGGTATGACTAAGATGTATAAAGATCTGAAGGAGTCTTTTTGGTGGAATGAAATGAAGACAAATGTGGCTGACTTTGTTGCTCAATGTTTGGTATGCCAAAAGGCCAAAATTGAACATCAAAGACCGGGTGGTACACTACAACCACTTGACGTACCTAGATGGAAGTGGGACAATATTTCGATGGATTTTGTGACACATCTGTCGAGATCGTCGAAGGGTCATGATTCAGTTTGGGTGATAGTAGATAAACTGACAAAGTGTGCACCTTTCCTTCCTATGAATCAGAAGTGGTCGATGGACAAGTTAGCAGAATTATATATGCGAGAAGTGGTGAGGTTACATGGGGTACCTGAGGACATAGTGTCAGACCGAGATCCTAGATTCACCTCATAGTTATGGCAATCATTGCAAGCGGCATTGGGTACACAACTAAGAATGAGCTCAACTTATCACCCTCAAACGGATGGTCAATCTGAGCGGAGTATTCAATCTTTAGAGGATTTATTGCGGTCATGTGTGCTAGACCACTTGGGAAACTAGAATGATGTGTTACCCTTGGTGGAGTTCACATATAATAATAATTACCAGTCTAGTATTAGCATGGCGCCATATAAAGCATTTTATGGAAGGTGTAGAACTCCATTATGCTAGTATCAGGATGGTGAGGCTTTTGTACTTGGCCCTGAGTTCCTGCAACAAACGACTAGTAAAGTCAAATTGATCCAGGATCGGATGTGAGCCACCTATAGTAGGCAGAAGTCTTATGCTTATAAGAGAAGACAACCATTGGAGTTTGATGAAGGAGATCATGTATTTCTCCGAGTTACCCCAACCACGGGTATCAAAAGAGTTCTTAAATCAAGGAAGTTGACTCCGAGATTTATAGGACCTTATCAGATTACACGAAGGATTGGAACAACGGCATATGAAATTGCCTTACCACCTCACCTGGAAAACTTGCATAATGTATTTCATGTATTGTAGTTGAGGAAATGCATTGCAAGCCCAGATCACGTGTTAGAAGTAGATGAAGTGCAAGTACGGGAGGATCTAACCATGTCAGTCAGACCGGTTCGCGTACTGGAAATGGTTTGCGATGAGACGACACAAGAGATGACGTGGGAGATGGAGAATCTCATGAGGAAGTCTTATCCTCACTTGTTCCCTGGTAAGTTCTATTTTCGAGGACGAAAATTCTTTTTAGGTGGGGGGATATAAGACTCGTGGAATTTAATTAATTAAATACTTAATTAATTAATAAATGCGGGTAGTAGAAACCTTAATGACATTAAATGTTAAATGGTATGATGTGGAAAAGTACTAGCTCAAGTGGTTGAGAGTACTTGGTTGTGTGAGAGGACTTGTGGTTGAGCCTGTTGAGAGATAGTATAATCATAGGATTGTAATAATTATCACGAAATATGAGTAGGTTGAGTGGTGGTGTATTGAATTGGCATTGGTATGGTCACAAGTTCAAATCTTGATAGACATGAATTAAACCTTATTTTTTTTGTTAGAATTAGCTTTGGCTTGAAGGTGAAAGGGCTGAGAAAACCCTAGCAGAAAGGGCTTAAAAACCACTAAATAATGGTCCTTGAATAGAAAATAAAACTATCATTATGATTATTTTCGTTTCAGCACTTAAACTCATCATTAAGACACATAGAAAAGGCTAATTTTAGGTGAGAAGAAGGGTTTTTGCAGTGCTGTTATTTGACTTTTGAGAGGAGAACGAAATTAGAGAGTGAGTGGTGAGTTTTGGGTGCACAAGAGGCTGAATTGGGAGAAAGTTTGAGGCAAAGCATTGGTGAGCAAAGGAACATTCATTTTCCCCAATCTTAAGCAAGGATTCCAGGTTAGGGGAAGTTTTCCATGTGTCTGTAAATTAAATGGGTTGTGATTTTTACGTTTTTGCTCTTCTCAATTTGGTTCATGTGTGTTGAGAATTTCGTGTTATGTGTGATGAGATTGAAAATTGGTTTGTGTGATGTTGTCTGCAAAGGCCTTTTATGTCTCATATGATTAGGATGAGGGTTTTGGTAATTGAATGGTTATTGTTGATTAAACCTCGAGTTTTGGTGGTTCATATGGATATAAACCATATTCCTGTGAGTTGCTTATTGATATGGAATGCATGATACTGATTAGGTTATGTTTTGGTATTACTTTGGTTGATTTCATGCGAGAATAGGGGAGAACCTCTACAATTTTCGCTCAAGCGAGTTACTCTTACCTAAGCAAAAATCATAGAAACTCATCATGGGTTTTTGTTCACGAATGTCGCTCAGGCAACCATTTTGGTGTTGAGCGTCACGTTAACTCGCTCAGGCGAGAATGGCTCGCCTAAGCGAGGTCGAGATGAAACATGTCATGTTTTCCTTTTGAATCCTCGTCTAGGCGAGGGATTGTATGTTTGGGCAAATGAGGGTCTCACTCAGACGAGAAGGTCTCGCCTAAGCGAGAGCTCGTGGAGAGCCACTATATCACGCTCGCTCAGGCGAGGGGGTCTAGCTTGAGCGAGACAGATATACTCGCTTGAGCGAAGGTTTCTAGCCTAAGCGAGAACAATGAAATTTCATGTTTTTGTGTACTGTTTGAGCTGATTGTTTTATATTTCCACAATTACGTGAATTTTATGCATGTGTTTTGTGATGTTGGGCTTGAAGGACTAAGTCCATAGAATCTAGGGTGTGCTTGGCTTGAGTAGCGAGCTAGGAGTTTGTGATGGTTGGACCGCATGCGGAACATGAACGACTTAGTTCACCGGAGGTACTCTCATTGGGATGAGTGAGCAAGGGAGTTGACTTCATGCTCAAACTTGAGAATGCTATGAGCGAGGGAGTTCATAGTAGGAATAGCGGGTATGCGGATCCGGGTCCGAGCAAGGAGTTCGGATGACGGGCGAAGGAGTCCGTGAAGTAGGACTATGGGCGAGATAGGCTTGTAGGTTGGACCACGAGCTAGGAGGGTTATGGAAGCACAAAAAGTCTCAAGATTTAGAGTGCATGCTTGAACTCATAATGGTTCTGTGTGTGAGAAATTGGGTATCTATTATAGATAGATAAATATTTATGATGTGGCGAGCAGATGATGTTACAGGTGAGCCAAAAGATGCTTAGGGATGGAGAGTGGGCGCATAGTACATGGGAATTTTATAAAGACTTTTTATTTAATTTTCATGTAATTTAATTACTGCTTTTACTGCCTTGGACTTCTAAATTGTAAAAGTGAATTAGTGGTATTTTGACTATTTATGGCGGTTTATAGTTTTTTTAAAGTGTTAAAATATCCCGTGTTTTATTTGGGAAATGGTTTGATAATAAACAAGATATTTATTTCAATAATTTGTTTGCTTCTATTTAATTTAATTAATATCCTACCGGGATTAGGGATGGCAAAATGGGCCGGGTCCGACGGGCCGGCCCGCTAGCCCGTCAGTAAATACATGGGCCGGGTCCAGAAATTCAGCCCGTCAACCCATGACAGCCCGGCCCGTCAAGCCTGCTGGCCCGTCGGGCCAACCCGCGGGCCAAAACGGGCCGGCCCGCGGGCTGTATCACTTAATAAAAAAAACAGCACGTGCACATTTTTTCAGTATCCCTCCCTCACACACACTCTGCGCCGAG
>Ga0099822_1010334_pt1 | contig 11588 bp, 5 predicted proteins | sample CowpeawhiteBW_FD_76839 | JGI IMG/M metagenome (GOLD analysis project Ga0099822, IMG submission 76839) | Root nodule microbial communities of legume samples collected from California USA - Cow pea white BW | ecosystem: Host-associated > Plants > Roots > Nodule | place: USA: California | collected... | reverse complement strand
TTTTATATTTTTATATATATTTGTGATATATATAATATTTTTTTTAAATTTATTTATACATATTTTATATATATATATATATATATATATATATATATATATATTATTTGTATTTGATTTTTACATGTTTGTAAAAACTAACGATAAATATATGATTTCTAAATCTTTATAGAGACTACGTGTATGTATTTATTTAGACATTTGTGGAGACTATGATACATGTGATTTTCAAATATTTGATAAGCATAAACTATGTTTTATAATTTGATTAAGTTAACTTATTTCATTTTGTGATTTTTATATTATGGTGTTTATTGTGAAAATATTTACTAAGGAAACACATTATGCTTCATATTAAAAATATTATTGTATTATATGAGTCAGTCAGTTGGATTGATCGACCGATCACGTAAGACTACTTCAAAGAAGATTTTTAAAGATATTATCAAGTGCTCAACAATATTTTACTCACTTCAACTGTCCAGCACCACTCAGACATGTTGAGTGGCCTTTCCCAATGCTTTTAATTGGACTGTCCACAATATTTCATCATGGTCCTTTATATAGATTATGTGTTAAGCCACTTAATCTATAATATGACTGAATAAGCTAATTAAGAAGTCAATATTAAAGATTAAAAATGATTGGACTGTAATTAGACATATCATAAATCTATGAAAAAAATTATAAACATATGTTAAAAGTATAATTATTAAAACTTTTTTCACATATTAGTTAAATATTTATTATTTTAATCGATATTTTATATTGAAACATCTTTTAACATGTCGATCGATTTACGAAGTGGGCACATCAAACAGAGACATAAAGAGCTTGAATTTCTTGAAATAAACATTTTACCCTTGCTACGGGAAACAATCACTTAAAAAAAGCTTACAAAATCATGAAGATCTTTTATTTTAGAATAAAACAGTTAACATGTATATGTTATGTTTTTCTCTCATGAATGCCTCACGTGTTTTTAGAAAATAATATAACGTGTAGGGTAACATCAAAATCTTTGGAGATTTAATTTTAAATAAAACATATAAATTACTCTTCAGTGGCATTCAACGCATGTTTATCACACACAATTTGAACATAAACAATCAAAACCAAATGTATATAAAATAAAACATCGAACAAGTTTACGGGTTCCTCGAACTCTGGTTCTAAAGAATCATTTACTCTCATGTCAGAGTACGATAACAAATAGCAAAAGAATATAAGGGTGAGTTAAGTATTTCAAAATAAGTTTATATTAGGTATCATTATATACGAAATTAATTATTTAATTAAACATATAATAATTAAAATCAATATATAATAACTAAGAGAATAACCTTATCAGTTTATTGATTTTATGAAATCTTATGATACTCACATTTATAATAAAAAAGAAAATGCAAACAATATTTATAATAAAAAGACTTGAAAATCTTAGATATAACAAGATAATGAAATTTTAAAAACAAATAACTAAATATTCAAAAATATTATTTGTTTGGGTTTTCAATATCTTTGAGTTAATTTAATATATATCCATAAGTATTTAGTTAACATCTTTTGAACTTTAATATTTAACATATCCACTATTCTCTTATTAGTTAAAAATCCTTACTTAATGAATTTAAAAGTAAAATGGAACTTGTTCTTGTCATGCACATTAAATCGGGTCAGCGACTAGGGGCTTGACTTCACTTAAGATATTTTTCTTCCCCCAAGAATGTATAAGAAAAAAAATTTGTATAAATTAAAATTATTTCATATATAAACTAATTTATTAAAGTTGTCTGCGTAACTTTTTCAAGATTTTACCTTTTAATTTAAATATATTAATTTTAATTTATAAAAAACTATTTTATATTTTGATGTTCTACACTTTCTGGTAAATAAATTGATTTAAAGGTTAAATAAGTTTTTGGTCCCTCAAGTTTCAGTAAATTTTGGAATTAGTCCCTCATCAAAATTTTATACCAATTTAGTCATTCATCTTTCAAAATGCGTGAATTTAGTTCTTTTAACCAAATTTTGTTAAGTTTATTTGACGTTTCAAGCGCATTTCATGATAATATTTAAGTTAACATTGAAGCAAAAATGTGTCAAACAGTGTAAATAATTTAAATACTATCATAAAGTGTGTTTGAGACGATGAAGGACTAAATTGGTCAAAATTTTTGATAAGTAACTAATTCTAAATTTTGCTGAAACTTGAGAGACCAAAAATATATTTAATCCTTGATTTAATATAATATAACTTACTTCGGAAGCACCATTGATATCCATCTCCATAATTAATCAACAGTCAACAGTCAATAGTCAAACCCCAAACCGTACTCTATAAGAATCTGAACCCAATTAGTCCAATCAAATGTTTTCACCGATGCATGGTTTTCTTTTTTTCCTTTATTACCAATTCATGGATTTTTATTTACTTTAACCAATGGGTTCAAATTATACTACACATGTAGATCCTCTTAACTTCAGAAGACAAATCCACGTTTTACCAATCTCTTCATTCTTATTCTAATTTGTATTTAAAATAACTATACTCTAATTTAAAAAGAAAAAAAAAAACATGATTTATATTAAATTGATTTTGACTATACAACACCTTTCTATTGAAAACATGCATTCCTTTTCACACCAATAATTTCATTTGTATTTCTAAATATATATATAGAAACACTTAAAGCTTTTTTGTTATTTGTTTGGTCAAAACGTTTAGTTTGATAACGCGACATAAGAAAACACGATTTATTTATTTTTTTTTGAAAATAAAATAATCTCAAACAAACACATGTCATAAATTATTTATTTAAAATGAAAGTACAGGCAAAAACTTTGTATTGACAATTTTTTTATATAGTCTCACATGGTTTTGTGTTTCTTCTTCTTCTTATTTTCTAGTGAACTAAAACATTGCAAAATGTTTTTTTTTATGATTTTCTTATGTTACAACTTCTGGCTCTAAAAATTCTTTTTGTGGACGATAAAATGCATCACACCACTAAGAGATGTTTGATGCATAAAAATAGATTAATTTAGAAAAAAAAATTGATAATATATTTTTTAATCATTTGGTTTGGTGATTAGTCATTATTTCAATCTTAGTTTAATCTTATTTTGTGACGGGGCATTAGTCGACATGAATTTGGTAATTGTTTATTGACACTCCTTTAAGGGTAAGTGAATGTATTTAAAGTTTTATGTTCACTTTCAATGAGAGAAATATTAATAAGGTAACAAAAATATGTGTTGGATGATGAGTCATGACATGATTGATTTTTTGCCTATGGTCCCCTTATGTGTTATTGCTTAATAGTGAATGATGAATGTGACATGGCCAAATTCACTGGTCCCTAAAAGTTAGCGCTGCAGCCACATACATGCACATACCCTCCTTTTATACTCTGTCTTTACATGCTGTGTCCATACTCCATGTATGTTATGGTGGTCCTCGTCATCCATCATTAACACTCATTAGTTTCTACACTCTTTACCTTACTATGGTTCTTACCACTCATTTTAAATTGGTTTAATTGATCGAATGATATTCATTCTTAAATATGTCAGTTTGGTATCATTTTAAGAAAGTATCGATTAAGTTTTAACATTTGAAAAAATATGTCTCAGTTAGATTATTTTTAATAAAAAATTACTAACACAGTTAATGATATTACGACAATAATATTTAACATAACTTACAAAATTAAGTATTAATATTTATATCAGATTTAGTGGTAGAAGTCATGAATTAAGTTAACGACTTTAGTAATTTTTGTCTGAAAAAAATATGATTAAGACACTTTTTTAAACATTGGGACTAGATTGGCATATTTTTAAAAGTAGATACCAAACTAACACATCTAAACAAAAGTGGGTGTCATCCAACTAATTAAAACCGTTTTAAATCTTGAGATTTTAAAACTCTAAAAAGATTCTTAAAACTAATGGAAAAAATCTGCATCCACAACCTTATTATGTTTGCAAGAAGTTTTCTTTAACAAAAACACAAATATTTAAAAGTAAAAATAGTTTTTTTAATTACTTTTGTATATGTTATTAATGGTTATGATAAGGCAACTCAACAAGAGATACTTAAATAAATTTTTTAATTGAAATTAATAGTAAAATTAATAAATATTTCGTAGCGATCTCATTCTAAAAAGAATGCTGTTAACTTATATAAGGATATGATTTCACCAAATTATTTAAAACATTACACGGCTAAACATATTTATACACTAAATAAGGTACAATTTCACTTCTTTTATGAACCAATCACTGTTTTCTAAATATTTGCTAAAAAATTACTATTTTCACACTTCAACGTGAGATTCAGAGTGAGGGTAAACTAAATACCCGCTTATACCGCAGCATCACCGGGACTTCTCCGTCAGAATCTAGGTTATGTTTCATATTTTTAGGGCAACAATATTTAGCCAGTAATGTACACAATAATTATTCTAGTTTTATTAATTACTTTCCCTATGATTTGTAAGATAATTATTATGAAAATAAGAAATTTCATTATACTGTGAAGTTTTTATATCAGCCAAATATATACAAAGAAATATTAACAAACGTGATAATTGTTTAATAATTATTTTCCTATGAAATATATATTAACAGTGCAAGGTGGTTTTACAGAAATATTCAAATATTAACAAACGTGTGATGATTGTTTAATTTGGACGGTTAAATGTTTTTGTTTCAAAAATAAAATAAAACTTGTATAATAAAAATAGAAGATCAAACCTGCGTTTAGCTAAAATATTTGTGCTGAAAAACAAACGAATTAAAATCTTTGTACTATGGGGCATATTATTTATTCTTTTGTCCCTTTTGGTTAAATTTTTTATGATTTAAAAGACCGACATTAACGTAGTAAGAGACAGATCCTCTAGTTAAATTCAACACGATTAGATCAATTTATTAGCTAATAGTGATAATAATGACGTGTTTACCTATTTACGTGTTGGTATTGAAAACTTAAAAAGTTAACATCTCAAAACAAGGAAATAACGCTCCACAACGAGCCAGGCTTGAGTGTAAGTCGAAACGGCGCATCAACCCTGATGAGTCGTATGATGAAAATCGAACGGCTGAGATCTGTAGTTCGGTGGCTGTAGGATATGCGAAATCCCTTCAGTAGTACCAATGATAAAAGGAAAAAGAAGAGGACATATGAGTGACGCGTATATAGTGTGTTATGTTTAAATGTTGAGTATTATATAAGGGCGTGAGGGGATCCATTTGCGAACGGAGAATTGAGAGATTCGTTTTGGTAGGTATAATAGATAGAGGAGAGAAAGAGGGGAGTTGGTGAAGGAGAGAACAGAAACCTATCTCAGGAACAAAACCCTTGAAACGACGACAAACATGGCCGTTTCGAGTTCACACATGCGTTTCACCTTTGAGTGCCGCTCCGATCCCGATTTCTCGCCACCGCCGTCATTCGACAACCTCCGCCGCAGGAACATTCGCTCATCCGCCGGATCCGGCGCTGCGTTACACGGCGTCTCCTCCCTCATCCTTCGCTTCCCTCCCAACTTCCAGCGCCAGCTCAGCACCAAGGCGCGACGCAACTGTAGCAACATCGGCGTCGCGCAAATCGTGGCCGCTTCGTGGTCCAATAACAACGCTAGCAATCCCGCCGCCGGGGCTCCGGCGCCGCCCGCGGTTTCGGCTGCGGACGCCGCCACGGTGCCTCTCCCTGTCGACATCGCCGCTGACGAGGACGTCGTCGTTTCCGCAAACGACGCCGTCGCCGCCGCGGCCGATGAGAACGGGGCTGTACAGTTAAATAATAGTTCTTATTCTTCGTTTTTGAAATCGGATGCAAGCAAAACGATTCATGCCGGTACGTGAAAATTGAAAATTTGTCGTTTTCTTTTTATGTCATAAATTTTTATTGTATTTACTTTCCTAGATTCGTTTACTTTTTAATTATATAATTAAATTTATGCGTGGTTTGCTCGGATAAGTATTGTTTAATTCTTTCTTTTCTATTTTTTTTTGCACTTTTTTAGATTTTTCTTCACATCGGATGTGATTTGATTCAGAAAGAGGCCTTCTCTGTTTTTTTTTGCTCGTATCGTACATACTTGATTCGTTGTTTACTGTATGCTTTCTGAGATTTGGAATTTTTATTAGTTTACGTGACGTTTGATTTGGGATTTAACTTGTAAGTTTTTGTGGTTAGTTTATATGGTTTAGGATTAGACTAGTTTTAATTTCCTTGGATGTTATTATTGTTGATTATTGGCTATGGTGTTGACGAAGCTGATTGGTTTTGTATTTGAGCAATGCAGCTGAAAGACTGGGTAGAGGTATTGTGACTGATGGAATTACCACTCCTGTGGTGAACACTTCTGCTTACTTCTTTAAGAAAACCGCTGATCTCATTGATTTCAAGGTACTATTCTTTAGAGTGTTAAATTGTTTTTTTCCGCCTCATTAAATAATGAACAAATAAACGTCCGTTATTGGTGTGGCTGAGCCTTCAATAATTTCGCAGGAGAATCGCCAGGTTAGTTATGAGTACGGGCGCTATGGAAATCCAACGACTGTGGTTTTAGAGGAGAAGATAAGGTTTGTGTGTTTGGAGTTTTTGATGATCTTGTGTTTTGGGGTCATTTAATGAGGCTTGTTGTCATTATGAACCAGTGCACTGGAGGGGGCCGAATCAACTGTGATAATGGCATCTGGGATGTGTGCTAGCGTAGTCCTATTTATGTCACTGATTCCAGCTGGTGGACATCTCGTGACCACTACAGATTGTTATAGGAAGACTAGGATATTCATAGAGACATTTCTTCCAAAGATGGGGATCACGGTATATGTTCTGCTCATTTGGTGGTTTAATTGTATTTAGTTGTGTGGGCTGCTAACAGCTTATGTTTTCATGTTTATTTGCTTAAATATAAATGTTTGGATTGAAATAATGGTCATTTTCATTCCATATATATATATATATATATATTATGTATGTATGTATGTATGTATACATTTTACTCAAACTATTAGTAGAAAAATAATTGGGAATTATACTTCTCTGTGAGCTTTTGTTTTCGTGAGTTTAATGGAGATGTGTGTGATCTACAGGTTAACTTGTCTATTGGAATAAAGCTTTTGATGTTTTTGCTGTGTTTCCTATTTTTGTTTTCCAAGAGTAACAAAAACTTAGCCTTTTGAAATTTAATGACGAATTGATGCACCTGATATAAGATGTCTCACTAAAAGTTTGTTAGGTTTTCAACTGGAAAATTTAAATAGATATCTTACTGTGAATCTTGTTGTCTCTTAATTAGTAAGGTGGACATTTGATGTTTGCGATGGGTTATTTTTGGTAGATTCTTACCTTTTGTCCTGGTCATGCATAACCATGTTCATAATAGATTTGTTTTAGATATGTAACAAAGTTTCTGTTTTGCTGAGCAGACCACTGTAATTGATCCAGCAGATGTTGGAGCTTTAGAAACTGCACTGGAGCAGCACAATGTTAGTGTTGGAGAGAGTTGTTGGTTTCACTTTATGGATTTCTGATATTTTTGGCGTTAATGGATTGCCTAGAGTTAATATGGTATTATATAATTGTGCAGGTTTCTCTGTTCTTTACCGAGTCTCCTACCAATCCATTCCTCAGATGTGTTGACATTAAGCTGGTTTCAGAGCTTTGCCACAAGAAGGGGACTTTACTCTGCATTGATGGTACATTTGCAACACCTTTGAACCAGAAGGCCCTTGCCCTTGGTGCTGATCTGATTCTGCACTCCTTAACAAAATACATGGGTGGACATCATGATGTAAGTCAGTCTGTTCTTCAAAACTTAGTTTAGTGGAAACACTTCAAATATTGACATTTCAGTTATTCATAATTAATCATCAAGGAGCCTTTTCCTCCCTTCAGGTCCTTGGTGGTTGCATAAGTGGTTCAACTAAGGTGATTTCGCAAATTCGGACTTTTCATCATGTTTTGGGTGGTACACTTAACCCGGTAAGTAAATTCTACTACATAGATGACCCTCCGTGAAAGGATATCCTAATTGGTTTTTGCATCTAAAATAATACCTTTTTCACAGAATGCTGCATACCTGTTAATCAGAGGCATGAAAACGCTGCATCTTCGTGTACAGCAGCAGAATTCAACTGGAATGGGGATGGCCAAAATTTTAGAGGCACATCCCAAGGTACGATGGCAATGACATGCACGCTGCCTTGCTTTCTCTTCATGTCATTGTTATATTCTGATCATTTTGTTAGTTTAAATTTTTTATATTGTCGAATGAGCTTGTGTACAATTATTGTTCAATTCCCTCCTATTATATATAAAAAATAAAATTTATGGTTAAATATGTTTTTTACTAGACTTTTTCATCAACACCATATTTATTCTGATGATGTGTATTTTTAAACCTTGCATTTCCTCCCTGTTGACATTCGTTTAGAAGTATGGTTGAATTGTGTTTGATGTAAAAAGTATTTCCTTAGGGGATGAATGAGTACTTAACTGTGCCATGTAAGAAGATGCTACTTTCTTTTGAATTTTGTATGGTTGAATTGTGTTTTATGTAAAAAGTATTTCCTTAAGGTTAAAGTATTTCCTTAGGGGATGAATGAGTACTATACTGTGACATGTGAGAAGATGCTACTTTCTTTTGAATTTTTTATGTCGTGATGCACAGAAATTCAAGTCCTCGTTCTGCTGTTATCTTGTCTATTGATGATAAGTAATTTAGTATTATTATTATTTTGATAGTAGGCTTTGTGATGGATGCTAAAGATATTTTAGGGTATAATATCTTGTAAATGAAACTGTAATTACATATGTTTTTTTTTTTTTTCCTTTTTGAATCGTGAAGTCAGTTGTGTGCATGTATACCTGTATGTTTGTTGCATTGTCAAATACACAGTTTATTTTCTACCATTACTGTTTTACAATTCCACTATATCAATATTTTCATGATTTTCTTGTGAATCTGATGTGAACTGGCTTTAATGACATATTTCTATTGGCAGGTGAAGCGGGTCTATTATCCAGGCTTGCCGAGTCATCCCGAACATGAGCTTGCCAAGAGGCAGATGACTGGTTTCGGTGGTGTTGTCAGTTTTGAGGTGGGAATTTGCTGAGTCGCTATTCAATTATGTGGTTTGCTAATAAAATCCATTATGTGTTTGCTTTTATGAAGAATGATACTTTTGATGCCACCATATGAAAATGATTTTTTATAATTAAATTGCCAATAATGCAGATTGATGGAGACCTGCATACCACAATAAAATTTGTTGATTCCTTGAAAATCCCATATATTGCGGCCTCGTTTGGTGGCTGTGAGAGCATTGTGGATCAACCTGCTATTTTGTCTTACTGGTACGCCTTTTGAATCCTTGTTTAAGTTGTGTTGTTAATGATTTGATGCTCACGGGCACCCTGTAGTGAAAGCATGTTTGGCTGGTCCTTTTTGTACTTTATAGTATAAGGAATTATATTCTTTTGTTTATTTATTTAGAGATTGTGATTGGTTGGTGATGGTTTTTGTATATTAATTTTGATGTATTGGGCAACAGGGATCTTCCTCAGTCAGAAAGGGCTAAGTATAAGATTCATGACAACTTGGTTCGCTTCAGCTTTGGAGTTGAAGATTTTGAGGATTTGAAGGCTGATGTCCTGCAAGCTCTGGAAGCAATATAGTTCAGTTTTCCTGATTCACCTCTGTCCAAGCTTTTTATAATCGTGTTATTCTGTTCCTTTTTGTCATCACTTCTGGCGATTCAATTCAATTTTGATCGTCTAGTGTTTTGTTGGTCTTGTGTTAGATGAATTGTCTCTGATTTGGATGTTATGAACCTTATGAATTGTTGAAATTAAAACTCTATTTGATGTTAGCTTCCGCTTTTCCTGCAACGTTTGAGAAAAATAAACGCTGATTTTGATATAAAATAGTCTAGAAATGAGAAGTAGAAGTGAATTGTTATTTATAATCAATTGAAGTACTTTTTCAAAAAAAAGTTTGTTTTTGACGCCGATTATACATAATATGACATAATACAAGCAGAATGAATTCCTTGGAGGCAGAATAAGTGAATTGTATGGATCAAAAATGTGTAACGAATATTCGTAGCCGTGCGGCTTGGCCTGTTTATTTGTTGTATAATTCTGTTTTAGTAATAGCAACTTGAGTTTTATTAATATGGCTTGCCTTCATTATTAGACGGAGATTCTCATTGCTATTTCATTTTATTCAATTTGATCAAATCATTTTAAATTTAAGCACCAATTCAGCTAACAAATCAAAATAACCTACCACTATACATGTTTCCAAATACCAACATCTAAAATTCATAATTTTAAGTTAACCAAACAGGATAAGCACTATTCTGAATATTGACTGATCCAATTGCAATATGACCTTATAATTTTAAAAAGCTTAAATATGTTTTCAAAATCAGTTTTCATTTCGATTATTAGGCTTTTTCTCTCTAAAATTAAATATGATCAACTTTTATCCCAATAGTATTTCACTAGTTAACTATTCTACGATGAATAAAATTTTAAATAACATTTATAAAGAGTTACCTGCCGGTAGTTTTTTAACAATAAAATTGCAAGTAGTTAATGGGAAATTATTGATTAAGAATGATTTCCCAAATACTTTAAATACATATTTCAAGACTTTGAATTCCGGTAAACTGAATTTCATCATTTTGAAATACCACCACGAACTCTACTAGCTCCCGACCTTAGTGGTTTGAAACACCACCACGAGCTCCACCACTACTTACTGCAATAATTCCAGTTCAAGTTTCAGCCACCACCACAACACAATGTCTTCCATGGAGGACAGTCTAAAATAAAAATTAGAGGGGCAAACTGAAATTTCAAATCTTGTTGGGTGCAGGTAGAAATTGAAGGAGTGCAGGCAGTAACTGCCCACCACAATTTAAAGAGAGAAAGCAATAAACACTACTTACTGTGAAAATTTTAGTGTATATACTCTTGTTGTTGCAAGACTAATCGTGCAAAATACTTATATGTTGGTGATGTACTTAAAAGGTTCAGACTTTGCTGATGCATATGACGGAGTGCCCAAGCTCGTTCTTCTGTTGGTTGTGTCGTCTTTGCTGTGGGTAGCGGTTCTCCCTATAGTGTGCCTCCTCACCATTCTCCCTCTCCGGTGCCACTCTCCTCCTGCAGTCTTCTTTCCGTGGTTCTTCATTCCTTCGTATTTGCACCACCTTTGTTAGCGATTTGAATTCTAGGTCAGATATTTTAATTTTGTGTATTCTTTTAAATTTAACTAGTCTCTAACCCGTGCATACGCACGGGTCTTTTGTTTTTGTTTTTTTTTTTAAAATAATATAATTAATATTATATTTATTATTTATAGAAAAATGTGTAATTAATTTTTAAATAAAATTTTTAAGAGAAAAGTAATAAAAGATATACATTTTGTTAATAGTAAACTATGCATATTTTTTTTATTTAAATATAATATAAAATTATCTCATAAAAATATGATATTATATTTTTATAAATTTAATAATAATATTTATAGTTTATGGTCATTATAATTGAAATATTT
>Ga0099822_1010331_pt1 | contig 11591 bp, 3 predicted proteins | sample CowpeawhiteBW_FD_76839 | JGI IMG/M metagenome (GOLD analysis project Ga0099822, IMG submission 76839) | Root nodule microbial communities of legume samples collected from California USA - Cow pea white BW | ecosystem: Host-associated > Plants > Roots > Nodule | place: USA: California | collected... | reverse complement strand
TGGTCATTTAGAGGAATACCCATTTGAATCTTTCTCATCATAGACCTTGTTGTTGGGCCTCTCAATGGGCTTCCACTGGATGTTGGGCTTGAAGGATCATGTATGCTTGGTGGGATCACATCATGTTCTTTGTTTACAATAGGTTAAGAATGAAATTCTATGTGTACGATGTTCTGTTGCTTAAGTCTTGTTTGGTTTTTGCATAGTAAGAACCTACCAGGATAGCAAGAATAATTATATTGACATGACTTGTTTTTTTCTAGTATTGGAATCTATACTGGTGTGTGTTGTTATGCTTATGATTCTATGCAGGATCCATACTAGCATTAATAGTGGTAGATCAAATTCATGTTCTAGTCTCCTTTTTTATTATACTTTTTTCTTGTAATTTGGTAGGTAACAATTATGGGAGAGAAAGATATATGGTTTAGATTTGTTCTTGTTATTTTTGTTTCTTCCTTCTTTGTTTTTTGTATTTGGGTTGGGACAACCCTACTACCCCTATTAATATATTTGTTATTGCTTATTAAAAGAAAACAACTTAAATAAGCTAACTTTTAATTATGAAAGATCTGCATTTAATCATCAATGTGAATCTTTATCTTTATGTCATTTTTGCTTAAAGAAACAATTAAATAAATATTTGCTAACATCACAATTTATTGAAGTTAAACATAACCACATAAGTTCTTTTGTTTCTTTTATTGAAGTTAAACATAACCACATAAGTTCTTTTGTTTCTTGAAATAGATAAACATATGACCGTTTTTTCATAAAAACGATTTAAACATAAACAACATATCCATTGATAGAATCATTTAAAATATTCAACTTTATCTAGAAAATAATATTTAATTATTACCTTTATATTAAGAAAGTATAAGAACCATTAGACAAGGTTCAATATAACATCGATTTTTAGACTGTTTGTACCAAGATGAAAAAAACTATTGTATGGTACATAATTTACTTCAAATGTAATAAAAATATACATTAAAATGTTCAAGTACTACTAAGCACATTCAAACATAACTCTTAAAGTGTTTGTTATCACTAAAACTTTTGGATGCTCTACTAGAGCTGGATCGTCTACCGAGTTTCTAAAGATTAGATTATTTATGGTTTCAACATTCTCTATAGCTATAGCATGGTGAATTAGAATAAATGTTTGCTAATACCATCTAGGTGAAGCTTCTCCTCATATGCAAGGCCATTGTGTTAGCCCTAACATCATAATATAATATAATATAATATAATATAATATAATATAATATAATATAATATAATATAATATAATATAATATAATATATATATATATATATATATATATATGCAAAAGTAAAAGTACAAATAGATATAATACTTCTAAGATAATATGATTAGCTTGTAATAAATATTGTAATAAATATTGCAATGATCTTGATTTAAATAAAATTGGACAAGCTAGTCAAAGTAAAATGAATTAATCTATGTGAGAACGAGGTCCCAAAGCGCATTAATTTTTTTTCTTTCCTTTCTTATTTTTCTCTTTCAATTTTTATTTTTTCTTTTTCTTTTTCATGCTTTTTAATTTTATGTTTTCTTTTTATTTCACACTACACTATCCTCTAACTTCTGTCTTCAATTATGATTTTATTTCTCATATATTTTTCAAGTAAGAGATCCTACCAACTATAAGGTTAATTAAGTATAGAGGATTCTTATCCAATCATAATTCAATTTAAAGTTCTATTTCTTCTCTAAAATCTCCTTACTCTTAATTATTTAGCTCTACATGTTAGTATTTTAAGGTTTTCGTGGTCTTATCTATTAAAAAATATTATTCTTTCAACTCGTTTATCCTTTAATTTGTATTCTGATTATTTTGACGATATTTCACTAGGTCTTTAATTTTTTGTGTTTTTTAACTCTTTATTCTCGGGACTCAAGCGATTGGTTGGTAAGGAAACTATTTTGTAATGACATCGTCGTCGTCTTGTATGTAACTTTTTTCATATAATTTTAATGGATATGTAAACAATCAATAGTACAAGTTTAAGAGGTAGTTTTAGATACATTTATACATCTTATTTATAAATTCTTAGAATATTTACTTAATATCTTTTTTATTGAAATTAATTTTTAAGAAATTTTTCAATTTCAGAAATATCTTTCATATAAAGATAAAAATATATTTAATGATTATTTAGATTTAAGAAATCAAAATTAAAATATTATAAATATTTGCATTTTGATTTATAAAATAAAATAAAATAGCAAGATAATTCATATAATATATCTTTTATATTTTCAAAACTCTTAATAATCTCAACGTATCTTTTAGAAAAGTTTTAGTTATGTAAACCTTTTTTATTTTCATTTATTATTTTAAATAGTAGAATTCTATTATTGGGTTGTAGTTTATTATTCGAGTGTTACAAAGACAAATAAGCTTACTCCCAAGAAAAATAATACAGAACATATTTTTGAATAAGAAAATTATAAATGTGAAAATATTAAAATTGAAACAGTTGACAAAGATTAACGAAAAAAATAACACATAAAATTAAACAATAATCCATATTTGTTAACCTTTCGTTTAAATAACTTAACTAATAAATTTGTGTCTTGTCCTACACTTATGTTGGTTTCCATAAATGATTTTGTTTACACATATCTCAACCAATAATGAATGTGTTTGTTAAATTTCTATTACACAAATATTATTTTAACATTACATGAATTTGTGTCTATGTGTGCCTAAAAAAATTTGTTAACATAATATTTTTAAGTTAAATTACGATTAAGAAGCTACATCATGAATATATTTTTACGATATTGTTAATTATAAATCGTGCATTCCACTTAAAAATAAAAATAAAAAATATAATATATTGAACAAATATAATTCCAGTAATTAAGAAAATCTGGAGTAAAGAAGACAATAGAAACCCGTGGCTTCCTCCGTCGGACCACACTATAATATATAATGTGAATAATGACAATACTACAATTATAAGAACAAGACACTAATAAGGACAAACTATATGAGTATAAGACGCTAATAAACATTGCCATGACATATATGTTAGTGATTTGTGAAACCTAGAAAACATTTGTGTATGTTTCAAATTCATCATCGTACAACATGGCGTCGAACACCAAGAACAAAGTGTTTGGTTCAGAAGAAGCTTCAGCGATGGTTGAGGAACTGAGAGCAGCGTTTGATTGTGGCAAGACACGTGGCTGCGAATGGAGAAGTTCCCAGTTGAAGGCTCTCATCAAGTTGAGTGAAGAACATGAGAAAGAGATTGTTCAAGCTCTTCACTCAGATCTCTCTAAGTCTGAAACTGAAGCCTTTGTGCAAGAGGTACTAATCTTCTTTCTCCAAACTATAATTTATTTTATTGCTTCTAGAAATTTATGTGCCTTTAGGTTTTCGGTTTCTATTATTTTGTGCTCTAGAATTTTAGATTGAAAATATAATAGTTTTATATTTTTTATTATAATCACTAGTGCATACCTTAATGATTTATGTACAAAATTATCGTTTATATCTTTTCATAGACGATATTTTTTCTAAAACCTATCGTCTATTAAATATTCATAATTAATAGTTCTTGCTAAAAATCATCGTTTATAAAAATATATAGATGACTGTTTTTGTTAACCATTACAATAGTCTTAAAATGAAATTTTCTTACAATAGCTTGATAGACAACATTTTTTAACTATCAATGGTGTCCTAATATAATCATCGTGTATAGTCTTTGTTTCACCGATGAATGTTCCCCAATTTCAAGTTTGTTATGATAATATGTTTATAATCAATTGTCACATATTAGGTATTGTTCGCTTAAAACTTAAAGCTTTTGATTCTTAAAATATGTCTTAAGGAGTTAAAAAAATGAGGTGTATTTAAATTATATTTAACTTTAAATTTTAAATGATGTAATTTTATTTGGCAAAATAATTTTTAAGAATATCTTAAGCATATTAAATATCTTTATGATATTTTAAACAAATATGATTATGATTCATGTAAATCAAGGTCAAGAAAACATATATTGATGCATATAGAATTTATAAATTGAATTGGTATGGTAAATTTGTACAACATTTTTAAAAATTAAAAGGGGTGTAAATTAAAATAGGTGATGTGATGAAAGGACAAACAATACTATAAAAGCATTACAAGAACAATATTATAACCCTTTTTTCTAATTCAAATATTTATTATCTGCATCCTGCGATATATTCCTAGGAAGGAAGATGACATTGAAAAAAGACCAAATTCATTATAGAAATGAAAGAGAAAAAAAATGAACTGATTGACATTAATTAACAAATATTTTAACATTGATGGAGAGAAGAGATTGTGATTTTCTTTCAACAACATCATAGTATCGAATATTATATTTTATTAGTGTTATTGTTTCTGACGATTATAATTTTAATATTAAAAAGAAATATTAAATTTTTATTAACACATCTAATATTAAATATTTTAGGAGACACAATTAATACTTTTTAAGAGAGAGAAATGTATTTATTGTTATTATTTCTTTTTTAGGTACTTTTATATTCTTGTTGGTATCCTAAGTACCGACAAAATGTCAAGTGATGAATGGTTTTAGGGACCATTCCTTTGTTATCCTCTAGGGCCTTACACTTGAATTTTATTTTATTTTTTTTTGGTGGAAATTCGATTATATCAAGAAAACTTACTACTACTTAACTTTCTGGAAATTAAATATTTTTTTCTTAAACAACAAGAAAAATAAAGAAATTTGCCAATATAATGGCTCCATATATTTTCTCCTAAATGACTACAATTACTAATGCGAGTAAAATATTTACTAGTTTTCCTACACCTGTGAGTCTCAATTGATACTCATGGATATTTCTAAAATATACATATATTTTACTCTTTTTAAAATAAAATTATCTAAAAATACTCTAAAAGTATAAACTTGAGTACACTATAATCTAAAAATACAAATCTAAAAAAAATTACATTATAAAATATAAGTTTAAATAAAAATAATATCTCTAAATAAATTTTAACGGGAAAGGCTAAATAAAAATGCACAATTTAATAAAATCATAATGTTTTTCGTAACAATTTCGCTTTGGGTAAGGATGCCAACAGAGCGAGTAGGGTGCGAGTATGTGTAGTAGTTCTTTCGTACCCTACCTATTGGATAAATATCCGTCACGTACCCGTACTTATGCTTGTGTGGGTATCCGTTATGCGAGTACTCGTATATTTTCTTATTTATAGTACACGAGTACCTGCAAGTATTTACAAAAAGAAAAATTAAAATTTAATAAAACAATTTAACTATAAATTCAAAAAAAAAATTACAATGCATAACCTTTAAAAATCTCAAACAAAGTGGAAATAACTCATTTAAATAGTGTTGAATGACAATTTACAAATAAAGGAAGATTTTCTAAAACCAATTGATAAAAAATAACTCATTCAACAATGTTTTAATAATTTTTTTTAATTTAAATTAGAGTATAGCGGTACGGATATCCATAGATACAAATACTATTATACTTGTACATGTCCCGTTAACATGCGAGTATCCATACCCGATATCCGCAGATATCCATTTTCAATATTCATTTCTACCAATTGCAGGTTTTATATATATATATATATATATATATATATATATATATATATATGTGTGTGTGTGCGCGCGCGTGCGGTTACGGATTTTTTTCAGCTTTAAGTAACTAATCCTTGAATAAATAATATATAAGCAAAACTTGTAAACAACTTATATAGAAATTAATGATAAAATAATAAGAATGAAATAAGTTACTAACATTATCATTCATTATTTCTTTTAATATTATATATTAAGTCTACTTCAAATTTTGATGAGTCTGAAAATAAAAATTAATCCATGAAATGTAAGAATTAATTTATACTAATACGAATATTTAATTTATAGTGTTATATTACTATTTTTCTTTTATTTAGCTCATGTTCGATTTTGGACATACATAAAAGTTTTTAAAGTATTTGGACGTAGAATTGGATATTGATCTCAAGAGACATAAATTGTAAAAATATTTAGATTTGAATTTTTCATTTGATATTGTCAAAAAAATCCGTACCCGTGAATATTCGCGGATAAAATCTATAACGAGTAGGAAATGGATACCCGTGAATAACGGGTATCGGTATTTTTTATATATGCATGTTAACGGAGCGGGTACGGGTATTATAGTATTTGTACCTATGGATACTCGCACCCGCTATACTCTAATTTAAATTTAAAAAAAAAACATGATTAAAACATTAACACGTCAATTTTAAATGAGTTATTTTTTATCAATTAGTTTTAAAAAATCTCTATTTCTTTTGTAAATGGTCATTCAACACTGTTTAAATGGGTTATTCAAACTTTGTTTGAAATTTATGAATATTATGCATTGTATTTTTATTTGAATTTATGGTTAAAATATGTTGTTAAATATTACATTTTTTCTTTATAAATACCCACGGGTACCCGTGAATATTAAAAGAAAATGTGGATACCCGTTTAACGGATACCTACATGAATATGGGTACGAGTACGAGATGAATATTTATCCAACGGGTAGGGTACGGGAGAACTACTACTCGTACCCTACCCACCCCGTTTACATCGCTAATCTTACCCTTCATTTCATTTCATACTCTCTTACTAAGTGTCAATAAATAATATTCACCCACCCCTTTAAATTTTACAATTATTTATCTCCATATATTTTAAGGAGAGAAAATAATACCTACAACCTTCACTTTATTATTCACACCCCAAATACTTTTCAGAATTTTATATCATAGATGTAGTCATTTGATTATTGACAAAAGTGCAATATTCGAGTCACTCCATTAAAGCCAACGTAGTTTCACATACTTTTAAAAACATAAAAAGTTCAGTAAAAATTCAACAAACCCATTAATTTAATATTGATTATATGATTAATAACAAAGTATAAAAAATAATTTTATAAATATTGGTCTCATCGAACACAATGTCCATTTTGTCGAACAAATGCAAGCTTATAGATTCGTTGAACTGAACAACATAAGCTTATATATGCAAACAAACACAAGCAGTTTGGAATATATGCTTCATTTGAGTTTTTGCTCGGACAGATGACAAGTATACTTCATTTGATAAGATTTTTATACTTGGATATATGCAAGTGTGCTCACTTTGTTTAATAAGTTTTTGCTTGGACAAACAAAGTTGATATGTATTCTAGTCAGAGCATTCATAGTACACATTGAAAATGTATACATTCTTATTCTATATGTGCGAGGATTGCTCGTTTCTTTGTTCCTTTCAAGAGAATCTCACAATAAAGTATCCACATCAAGATCTCTTGACATTTTTAAAGTTTCTCCACACAAATTTTTTTTTTTGAAAATATGTTTTACACATAAAAGGAAAAAATTTACTCATCCTTGCCTTGATAAGTCATGCTATGTATCAAAAGAGTTGCATAAAGAAACTACACACATTTGATGCACACATGGAGAACATATAATATGTCTACACACTTGAACTTCGTTAGACTAAAAACAAAGAAGATGAATTTATACAATTCTATCCAGGAAAGAGTACGATCGTTTATGAATTTGAATCTTCCAACGACACAACAAAAATAAATCAGAGAAGAGCACGTAATAAGACAAGGATGGAAGACGTCACAATCTAGTAGATCGATAAGTCAAGTGACGATTCACCACCAAGATGTTAATCTTTGATAAGAACCTGAAGCCTAAGCCAAGAACAAAGAGAACCATCTCTTTAATGAAATAAAATTCAATATATGACTAAAAGTGTCCACATTATTTTTTGGTACTTCTATATATAGGTACACAAGTTTAAGAAAACCTAAAACTCTAAAAGAAAGCAAAAAGCCCAAAAACATAGAAACATAAATTAACTTTTCTAAAAAATATTTTTCAAATGTGCTCATGATCTTCATGTTCTTTAAGTTTCCTTCTTCATGGCAATTATAAGCTTCAAGGAGACATGTTTTGATCTTCAACTTTGTCATAGATCTTTGAATAACAAATGTTCTTCCTCAAGTTCTTCTTATAGATGTTTATGAGATAATCCTTTATCATACCCTCCTTCTTGAAGATAATTTGTCCTCAAATTTGTACCACTTGAAGTTTAAGAGATAGTTCTTTATCATGAATGATGCACAATCGTACAACAGATCCAAAAGGATTTGCAATGAATCTTATTTTCTCATCTCTCTCTCTCTCTATATATATATATATATATATGTATGTATGTATGTATGTATGTATATGTATATATGTATATATACATATATACATATACATATACATACATACATACATATATATATATATATACATATACATACATATATATATATATATACATAGAAGAAAGGTTTTCAATGATGCTTACAAAAAATATCTTAACATTCTCGTGTTTCCAAGCTATCATTAGCTCCAATTTGTGAGAAAGAACATTATTTATGTCCATAACTTTCTAGAAAAGTTTTCTTAAACTTTTATTCATATTAGGATGATAACTCTTTCTTTATGAGCAAAATATGTGATCATTTAATCACAACATTTTTTTTATCAAGTTGTTCTTGCTAGGAGTAATTAGGTCCAAAGAATATTCATGCTTAGCCAAAAATGGTTGTTTTCAAGCAATGACATTTAACTTTTGAAAAAATTCAATAAACATCTTAGGTCCCATGCAAATAGTATCATGTAAAAAAAAGATGTCAATAAAAAAGGAATACATGATGCCTTTTAAAGTACTTTAACTTTGGTTAATTGAACTTTAAAAGGCTTAGACACAAAAAGTCTTTATGAATATGTTTTCCTTTATTGTAAACATTCACCGTAAAAATAGGTAAATTATATGGAAAGTATTTTCAATGATGTAGAATAACGTTATAAATACACAAAATATGAGTCATCAAAAGGTTTTGCTTTAAAAGGTGGATACATAAATTAGGTCTTGTAGAGACAGAATGGAAAGCTTGCAAATAGGTATAGATGGATCCCTTGTACAGAAAAGTGTCTACCTAACTTAAAGGTGATATACCCTAAATGGGGGCTTCTCTTATGGTTCCAATTCACTATAGATGGGCTTAGACCAAGCATTTCTTTAGAGAACTTTATGATCCTATAAAATACATTCATTTTCATGATCCTCCCATATGGCATTGACCTTTACTTTGAAGGGTTTAGAGGAGCATGCATGAATGAAAGTTGTGGGGGTATCATCATCTTCCATCATGATCTCCTTACCTTATAAGAAGGAGAGAAAGGTAGGAAACTAGCTTGTCCAAATTAAAAAACAAAAAAGGTAGTGCTAGGAGTAAGACTCTTAGACTGATGACCTACATACATAAACATATATACATATTACGAAAATCTTTTAATTTTTCTCAACATCTAACTATACATACTAATATGCTATTACTACATAATCATTCTCAAGGTGTTATGGTTAATCTCAACCTTGTAAAGTTGATGGTTGAAGATTTGTTGTTCACCTAAGGAAGGAGAAGTTATAGATGGTTTGATAGCCTAACAAACTCTCTCAAACTAAGAGGAGTAATATGAATTAGACACTTACCTTAGGAGTGTCTAAAAAACATTTTCCTTATTGTAAAAATAAACATTTATCTCTCTTTTTCTGTCCATGATCTTAGGAGTAATTAGAGTTGTCAATTTCGCTCACTCCACAAGGTTTGACCCTAACTCACATGGGTTGTGATAAAAAAAACTCATATGGTCAAATCTCAACCTTCAACTTAGGCTGGTCCATCTCGATATTCAGCCTAGGTAGGCCTGATTTGACCTTCAGCATGAGTGGGGCCGACCAGTCTCGACCTTTGCCTTGGGTCACACCAGTCTTGACCTTCAGCACTAGCTAACCGTCTTCACCTTTAGCCGGGCCGACCTTCTCAACCATCGACCTGATTTGGCCCAAACCTCTGATTAACAATGACATCGAATTTGGGTTAAGGCTGACTTGGTCAAATTTGGCCAAATTTTTGTTGTGGCCAACTCACCCGAATTCGACGAGATTTTGGCATGGCTAACTCGGTTGAATTTAACCAAATTTCTGTCAGGGCTGACTTAGCCAAAATTTGGTTCGGTTCGACTCGGTCTAATACGGTCGAGGTAAACTTAGTCGAATTTGACCAAATTTTGATTAGGGTAAACTCGACCGAATTTCAATTGAGGCTCTTCCATCGAATTCGATCAAATTTCGGTTGGGTCCCTTTCGTCGAATTCAACTAAATTTTGATGAGGACAGATTCAGCCAAATTCGATCAAGTTTTAGTTAGGATTGACTTGGTCAAATTTAACGAAATTTCGATCAGAATCAACTCGACCAAATTTGATTAAATTTTTGTCATGATCAACTCGTCTTAATTATGTCAAATTTCATCCTAGAGAACTAAACCAAGTTCGATCGAATTTTCGTCAGAATCGACTAGAAACCAAAATTTAGTTGGGACAATTTCGATCAAATTTAACCGTTGAACAAAGCTAAATCAAATTTAATCCTGATATAAGAGTTTATATAATTTAATATATTAAAGCTGCCTGTATAATAACTACGGTCTAAAATAAAGACATCCAACATTAGTGTGAGATGATGATTCATAGCCATATTTGACCATCAAATAGTGTTTATATATTTCTAGTTTTAAATATTTACTTTTATATTTTTTTCTGAATAAAAAATATTTATAAAAAAATAAAAATAAAAGAACTATATCTACAGTAAACAGATCTAATTCAGGAACTAAAATGTATGTAAATCTAGTGCTAGTAATAAAGATGAAGCAGGAAAAAAAAATTCTTAATATATTATTAAATGATGTAACATCCCACCAAATATTGGTGCGAAATTTGGGCTTTTCAAATCTAAAAAGGACACAAGTAGTTTAACCAGAAAAGAAAGAGAAAGGTTGTAATCATAGTTTTTTCTTATAATTAGGAATGACTTCTGTACATGGCTTCTCATCCAAGCTTGCTTATTGACTTTCAGAGCTCAGTGTTTTCTTTACTTTTTGATATATATATTTATATATACAAAGATTATAAAATACGTTACGATAACTAATAAATTAGAGTTGCCAGACACGTAAGTATAGATGATATCGAAATAAGAAAATTTAATATGAAGTTTATGTAACACATTTACGATAACTAATACATTTTTTAAAATGAAAATAAATATTAAATAGTGTAAAATCACGGATGGAAATTAATATACAAAGAAAATCTTACTATCAATAACAGAAAATCTGATTTATATAGTTTGTTACATTTTAAACGTAAAACGTAATATGAGTTGAAATTGTAATTCCAAAAAAGCCATCGATAGTAAAAAAGAAGTCTTAGTGAAAAATTGTAATTCCAAAATTATATTTTGAATATATCTTATATTATTGAGGGGTCTTTCTAGGAGACGTAATATAGAGATTGAATGACGATCAGATCCGAATTAAAGAGATTAACATTACTTTTAATCTCATTATTTTAAGAAAATGTGTTACCGTCTTTTTCCGTTATATA
>Ga0099822_1010329_pt1 | contig 11594 bp, 7 predicted proteins | sample CowpeawhiteBW_FD_76839 | JGI IMG/M metagenome (GOLD analysis project Ga0099822, IMG submission 76839) | Root nodule microbial communities of legume samples collected from California USA - Cow pea white BW | ecosystem: Host-associated > Plants > Roots > Nodule | place: USA: California | collected... | reverse complement strand
TTGAAAACAACTATTACACTGCCACGTGTCATGCTTGTAAGCTGCCACGTGGCACGATGATAAACTGACACGTGGCAGTTTTTTAAATTTTTTGAAAAAAAAAATAATTTTTTGAAAAAAAAAATTAATTTTTTGAAAAAAAATTAAAAAAAAAAATTTATGACTTGACACGTGTCCTGTACGGACACGGTGTTAACTCCAACTTAACAGAGAGAACCAAATTGAACCTCTTTAGAAAATTGGGGTATTGGGGTACCAAATTGAACATTCCTAAAGTTCGGGTACCACATTGAACTTTCCGAAAAAATTTGGATACCAAATGTGTATTTATACCTTAATAATACTATAAAACTAACTTTTTATGTAACATGAAAAATAATCTATTAAATAAGATATTTTAGAGCACTTTGAATAAAGTTAAAAGATAAAATAATATCAAATGAAGTTAACCGAACCAATATTTTTTAGTGAAGTCGATCGGGTTGGATTCATTTTCACCTAGGTGAGTAGTGCGGGAAAGAGAGAGAGACGCAGAAGAACACTGTCAGTTTGATTTGGTTGGTGTGGGCATGGACGAAGATCAAATAGAAGGTTGTGTGAGTGGGTACCTCAAGCAGAAAGGGTTTGCGCAAAACGATGACAAACTTCAACTTTCCAACACCGATTCCTCTCTTCAACCCAACACTCTCAATCGCGCTCAGTATTCACTCTCTCTATCTTTTTCGTTTTCAATTTATGTGAAATTATAGTACTCCATCACCTTTGAGTCACCAGGTGTCTTGATTTAAACTTTCGGGCTTGTGAATATGAAGCTGATGTATACCAGAGTTTAAAACTAGACATAAATAATCAAAGCATTCACCCAATTACTTTTATAATATGTATAGATAGATATAGACATGTGGTTTATTCCATGTATAAAGTGACATCACCAAGAATTGAAAGCTTGAATCACTTAAAATCGAGTATACTCACTGCTTAAATCATGCCAGGTATGTTATGGTATGACTGAGAGATGTCTTTGTCCTTCAGGCATGTGATTAGGAGTTTGATTTGTAGGCCTATCTGAACAGAAAAAGAATTATTAGGACTGTGGGGTTTTCCATGGGAGATTTGACACTAAGAGCTGTGAGTAAACTCGTGTGTACTGTGAGATTATCTTTTTATCCAAAACCTTAAAAGACAACAAGTTTGGGTGTCATTTTTATGGTATATTGCTCAGTTTGTTCATTTCTGGACTTCTAATGCACTTGAATTTTTATATATAGCCGTATCTTGAGTGATTAGTCTTCAACCATTGGGAGGAATACTATGGATTCACTGAAAAAAACACATCAACTTTTCTGTTGAAAATTTTAGTTTTAAATTGTTAGATGTCAATGAAATTGCCGCTGGGGTAGTTGCCTACCTCAGTGCCTAAGATTTGGGTTATATTTCATATTTTGAAGATGCATTGTGTGCTCTGTAAAACTTATGAATTTTTGAACTTATGGTGCATTTTTAATCAATAGAGTTATCCTTCAATATTGCTACACGTTGCTAATTTCTTTGGCCGTAAACAGTGTTTCTTGCTCTTCAATGTTAATTTAGATGATGAACTTCAATTAAAATTATGTTAAAAAGGATAGGTGGGTAGTTTTACTTTTGTGCATGAGGCAGACAAAAATTTAATTAAGAGGATGAAACTGACAGTTGGCCTAGGTTTTTAAGCCACAAATGTTATCTGTTTTTGACTTTTTTAGCATCTCACAAGAAAACTATTGCACAAATATGATTTCAAATTGTATTGTTTTCCGTTGAAAACAGTTAGCAAACATGTAGGCTGAAGAGGTTTATGTGTTTTCTTAGAATATAGTCATCAGTTTGCACGAATTCTATATTAGATACACTTTCAACTCAAATATTTTTAGGAGTGTTTCTTGAATTAAAACCTTTTATTTTGCAGATTGGAGAGAGGTTCTGCTAGATACCATGATGGATATGGCAGACTAAGATCATGGGCATACAGGTCACTTGAATCATACAAGGTAGTATGGCGTTTGGTTACTGTCTTGTTTAAAGTTCATTCACAAAATTGCTGTGTTTCAGTTTCTTACACATGGTTTGCCACTTCTTTGCAGCATGAATTACTGCGTGTGCTTTATCCAGTATTTATCCATTGCTTCATGGATCTTGTGGCAAAAGGACATCTTCAGGAAGGTATGAAATATTTCTTCGCACAGACATTTAACAATAATTATTAATATTATTTTTGATGAATTTTGAAGTTCCTAATGTGGCAATCAATGCAACATTTGTTTTATGCTTCTGTCACATGATTCATGATTCTGTCGGATATACTCAGCTTGGAACTTTTTCAATACCTTTCGTGAGGACCATGAAATGTTGCACTCACGAGACCTTCAGAAATTGGAACTAGTTCTTTCTCCTACTCATTTGGAGGTTAGTTGCTGTCTAAAATGTGATATCTTTTATATGTTTCTTGAAGTTATTAGACAGCTAGCACTATATAATCCTTCAATATTGTTCTTTCTCAGGAAATGGAATTCGCACATTCCCTTAGGCAGAGTAAGTTCAACATAAAGATATGTCGGGTAATGTCTTTATTTACCTAGATTAGTTTGTTAATATGCTTTAATTGAACTGTTTCTCAGTAACTCCTTTCAGTACTCATCAGATTAAATGTTTTTTCAGTTAGTTTCATAATCCATGAGAAGTAGGGCAGAACTTTTGTGCCCCTTTTGGGCCTTGTTTTTAGGTGTTTGACTATTCTCCTGTGATCTTATTTTTTATTAATATTGGTGATGCTTTTCTCTTCGGAAAAATGCTTGGCTATTATTAGCATTTGATTTGCAGCTTCTGAATAAAGAAAAGAATCATATACGTAAAAACCAGTTTTGGCTTTATTTATAGTTTTGTTAAGAATTTTCATCACTGAGGTCATTGCGTTTAAGTTCTCTATACATTGAAAAATCTGATAGTTAATGTTTTGGACTTCTGGCAGTATTCTTATGAGCTTCTATTGCAACACCTACATAGTATGCAATCCACCACAATAATTGGTATTATCAATGAGCATATTAACTTCCAAGGTACTTTTCCTCATTTTAAGTTGTGTGTTAATTCTGTTCATTTACTTGTCAGTTTTACATAAATTTCATTCGTGTTGCCTGCAGTTACAGCTGGGCAACCGAGCTCAATTTCTGATGATCCAGAAGCTGTTACCCTCAGTGGAAGCATCCAGGATGCAGTAAACCAGATAAATCAGAAAGAAATCCTTTGGGGGGTGAGTCCTTTAGTATATCTACAAAGCTAGACAATTTTATAAAATTATCTTGCTCTTTTTTGTTTCAATGCATTCCAGTTTCTTACTTCTGCAAACTTTTGTTATAAAAAGTGTATTATAATAGCATCTATAATACCTAAACTTTCAAATACTTAAAAATTGCTTACTTTTATGCATTTCACAATTGTAATGCCTTGAGCAACAGTGAAATGAACTTTGACATCTGTTACATCCTTTGTGTTTCCAGAGTGGGAGCAATGAGTCCTCCAAAATTTTTAAAACTACACAATTTTTCTTTCCTTTCCTCTTTTGTGATGTGTTGAAGGGGATTGAAGTAGCTGTTAATTTCATTTAATAGTAAACAAAATCACACACACACACATTTATTGCCTATCATCCACCCTAAACTCCAGTCCAAAAATGTTCTTCATAGGATTCTTTAATAGAAATATTTTTCTGATTTAAATAATCATTGGCTGTTAAATTATAGTCTGATTTCAATCTCATTATTTCCACCTAGATGTTTGAAGATTCTGTGGAAGACCACATAGATAAGGCTGGGGCCTTGCTTTCAGGCACAGAAAAGGGTGAAGGCGAAGGTAAAGAGGGAGACAATGATGAGAGTAAGGTACATCCGTTATTAAAGTGCACCACTGACTCTTACGTTTCATAAAGGCTTTTACTGAATGATCTGATATAATACATTTCTCAGAATTTGTGCACTTGTAAAAAAGTTGAGCATTAGTTCCATTTGAATTCACTTTGATCACCTTAATACTGAAGATTCTTTGTTTGGTTGTCAAGAAGTGTTAATTGTTTTTCACTTGTTTCTCTTTTAGAAAAGGTCAATTGATGTAGGAAAGCAAGGTAATTCAGTAAAAAAGGTAAAAAAGGACAAGGTCAGCAGTGCAACAGGGAAAAATGCTAAACCAGAAGCTAGCACTATATCTGCAGCACCTCGCATTAAACCAGAGCTACCCTTGCCCACAGTGTATTCTCTCAAGTCTTTTTTTGTATAATTGGCTTTACATATTCTGTGTTGGTTGTTGTTTAAACTAGAAGATCATCCTATATTTATGTTTTTAATTACAGTGAGAACTGCAGAGTCAGAATTTTGGTCTATTAAATGACATCAAAGCCATAGAAAAGCGTTCATTAAAAATATGTAGTTCTATTATGTTGAATGTTCTAATGTTATTCTTGCAGTTCAACTGATGTAGAACTGTCAATCCTAGAGGATTTAAGGAATCGTGTACAATTGAATAGTGTTGCTCTCCCTTCAGTTAACTTCTACACATTTGTAAATACACATAATGGGTAATCTCTTACACTTTAGTTTGGCAGAAGAAGTTTATTTATGTTTGGTTTTCTGTTGGGTAACACTTAACTGTTTGCTCAACTACCCAGTTTAAGCTGTTCATCAATATCCCACGATGGATCATTGCTTGTTGGAGGATTTTCTGACTCTTCACTAAAGGTTCTTTCTCTTCACCCTCCTCCTCTTTCCACCCTTCCGAAAGAACACCCTTTTTCCCTTTACAGCTTTATCTTGGGGTTATTTTTGACTCGTGTCTGCAGGTCTGGGATATGGCAAAACTTGAGCAACAATCCACTGCTCGTAAGTTCATTGCTTAAATCCTTTTGTTTAGACCAAGCTGAGTAAATTTGTTGCATACTATGCTTTACAAACTTGAATATGATTATAAACAATTTTCACTCACTACTATTAATTGAGTATGATGGTTATCTGTAATGTGCTGCAAGGTTCTAATACGACTTATAAAAAAACTCACTTTGTTAAATTCCTTATAAGTATATGTATGTGTAAAAATGTATGCAAAATATACAGTAGCGTAGCTTCCTCATTGTGCTTTTTTCTTTTAGACCTTTGATTTTAAGAATTTGTTAGGTGACAAAACTTGGTATAAAACGTGACGTAAAACAGACTGGATGCACTATTTTCTCCCTGTAAGTCATTGGACATTGTAATACACACACTTGCCTTTTTTCTGGATTGTGCTATACAATGTCCAATGACATAATTTGTAATACATCACTCTCTTTTTTTCTGGATTGTGCAGTGGATCTTAAATATCATTTAAGAGAGTGATGTCATTGTAATACACACACTTGCCTGCAACATATACAGTAGTAGCTTCCTTCATGGTGTGTCTTCTTTTAGATTTTTCCATAAAATGTTTTAGGGGAAAAAACTTTTGGCATAAGAATGTGATGTAAAAGAGTGGGTGCACTATTTGGCCCTGTAATAGGTTTTTATTGGAAATGTTCTCTAGAAGTTTTAGGGGATTTATCTGATCACTCTGGGTCCTTTTTCTGGATTGTGTAGTGGGTATTAAATATCGCTTGAGTGATGCCACTGTAATTTGTATGCGATGAAATCCATCGCTAATATGATGATAATCTTGATCAATCTTGTCCAGCCATATATGAAACTGGCTTCTTGAACTCTCAAATATCATGTCTAATGTTAAAACATTAGGGTGTCTAAAAAGAATAACTATTGTAGTTGAACCAAGTCTACACTGAAAGTTCTGGTTTAGCTAAATTTAAACTCATTGAAGCAAGCTTTTAAGTCTTGAGGAATTCAATATGCTCAAATATGAGTTTTATCTGTTTGCTTGCTATAATAGTTCAGTCATTTCTATCATCAGATTTTTCGCAGGGAGGGAATGACATGTCACAAAATGAACAAGTTATTGGGCAAAATAGTGGGAGAAGACAGTACACATTGTTTCAAGGTCACTCAGGTCCAGTCTATGCAGCCACTTTTAGTGCTGCCGGGGATTTTCTTCTTTCCTCTTCAGCGGACAAAACAGGTAAGTTAATTTGATCCCATTTGAATGATCTATTGTTCTTTCTGAATTCTGTCTTCACCTTTGACAGTTTACTTTGTTGTTTCACATTCAAGTACTAGAAAATAGGGTATAATTGACAACTCCCACAATAACTACCTTCCTTAAAACTGTGATTTTTATCAATTGACAATGTTAAATAGTTTAAATTGGCAGTTCATAGAAATTAAGCTTTCTATATATTTGTTGTATTTTTAATTCTGAGTCTTATGATACGTTAATGCAGTTCGATTATGGAGTACAAAGCTTAATGCCAATCTTGTTTGTTACAAGGGTCACAATTACCCTATCTGGGATGTTCAGGTAGACTTTTATCATCTAAATCTTTCTAACTTCTATGGATCTTGTTAAACTCGAGGGTAGAGAAATATTGAAACTGTGTTTCTCAAACAGTACGTGTACTTTATTTATATTGAGAAAAAATAGTCAATACTGTAATAGAGGAGATTTGATATTTTTTAATGATAAAGATTTGATATGGGAATAAATTAAAACATCCTAATATACAATATTCTTGGTTATCTAGGATCAACGCCTATAATTATAACGGATGTCATAACATTGAACAACTCTCCATATACTCTAGGATTATTTTAAATTTAAAGATTTAAGACGTGGTGATGCCATGTGATTTTTAGAGAAGATGTATTGTTACAGAAAATTATGTAACACAGTAGAGATGAAGATAACAGAGATGCTGTGGGATGAGATGGTTGGTGGGAGAGAGAGAGAAACTGAAAAAAATAATTTAAAGATGTAATATTCCTAAAAGTAGTATGCAGTGTATTCTCTCCGAAATATACACCTTGCATCTTTGTTCAATACAAGTATGAGCGTATCTTTGGAAATTCGTTCCCTCGAGTTTTATTTTTGGAGCTTATGAAGATTTTCTTCCCTATCCAGTGGATATTTTGTTTCTCATCTTTCCTTTTGTCTCATTCTATTTAATTTTGAGTCTGCATTTACATTCTAGACTGCTACATTTTTTTTTTCTGGTGCAGTTTAGTCCTGCAGGGCATTATTTTGCCAGCTGTTCACATGACAGAACTGCCAGGATTTGGTCTATGGACAGAATAAAACCTTTAAGAATAATGGCAGGACATTTGTCAGATGTTGATGTAAGTTCTAGCAGTTAATTTTTTTCCTTGTGCTTGTCCTAATTTTCTTTAGATTTATATCATCCGCTATTGATTACAATTTTTTATTTATACATTGATTGCTCCAGAAGTTTCATGTTTCATACACGTACACAAAGTTACTTCTGTTACCTTATATTAATGTGCGACGCAGTGCAATTTTAGAGTAACACACCTTATACTAAATTAAAGTGTGAATTGAGTTTATCCATACAAATTTTTGTCCGAGTCCTAGGTCCTCAAGCTACAATTTAAAGGGAGATTATCAAAATAAAAGTTGTGTCTGCCAACTCAACAAACATTTTTAGCCTTTTTGGTTCGATTATGTGTACTTCATTATGCTTCTCAAGGAAATACAGGATAAAATAATCATCAAAATGTCTGGCAAACCTGAGTTCACAAGGAAACTCCCTAGTTACCACGATAATAATAAAAATATTGATGATGATGATGACGATGAATAGAAGTGTTAAATCTGCATTCTCCCCCTGGTTGACGGATAAAATTAGATGAGTAAAATAATTATAGAGGGGTGTTGGCTTTTGTTTTAGATAAATGAAAAATTTATAAAAAAATATATATATATTAAAGAACAAGTGTATCAAGAATGTTCTTATGGTTACAAAGATGATAAAACGAGGAGAGAGAAAGAAATCAACACACTCTGAAGGAATCCTGAATGATTTTGCCTAGTTATTCTTAGTTTCCCTCTACCTCTAGCAATTGGGTTACTTTTCCACACGTCCAGACCTCCTAAGCTGAATTTCTACTATCCTTTCTACAATAGGTGCTACTTTTTCTCTAATACATTTATTCCTGATCTGATCGTGCCCATATGCTCACTCATTCAGCACAACATTCTCACCTATGTATGTTTAGTTTGTTCTTTTGTAGGTTTTTTACCACCCAACATGCATGCCTTAGTTGTGTGATAACTTTTTCGTTTACATTTAGCTCCTAGATATTTAAACCAATTGACAATCCTGCATTTATTTATTTTTTTCTCTTTTAGGAGAGGGGATCCATAATTGTGCTGACTCTTTACTCATTCCCTTTCTCCTCTCTTGTCCGTAGATGGATTAATTTTTTCCTCAAAATATTATTTGAAGTACTTGAAGAATATTTTCAGTTTTTCAATCCTTATTAATTATGCATCGTTTACCTGTTCTTCTGTGTCGTTTAGTGTGTGCAGTGGCATCCCAACTGCAACTACATTGCTACTGGCTCCAGTGATAAAACAGTTCGACTGTGGGATGTGCAGAGTGGGGAATGTGTGCGGGTTTTCATTGGTCATAGAAGTATGATTTTGTCTTTGGCAATGTCCCCTGATGGTCGCTACATGGCATCTGGTGATGAAGATGGCACAATCATGATGTGGGACCTCTCTAGCGGCTGTTGTGTCACACCTCTAGTCAGTCACACCTCATGTGTCTGGTCACTCGCTTTCAGGTGATCCCCACAAACAACCCCACTCAACATTTCAGCTTGATCATAGAAAGGTATTTTAGGTTGCTATCAAAGTCTTAACATCGCTTCTGTTCTTTGTTGTTGGATTTGTCAGTTGTGAAGGTTCTCTTCTAGCATCTGGATCTGCTGATTGCACCGTCAAATTTTGGGATGTAACTACTGGTATAAAGGTTCCAAGGAATGAAGAAAAGTAAGTAGTTTATGTGACGTGAAAACACAAAACCATCTCTTTAGGAATTTTCTTTTCTAATGCAAGAACTGACAGCTCGTATTTTTTTCACACTAGTAGAAGTGGGAATGCTAACAGACTCAGATCATTAAAAAGCCTGCCAACCAAATCTGCTTCAGTTTACTCTCTCCAGGTACGTTCACTAATTACCCATTCTTTGTTTCACTTATCCATGTTAGTCTTGATTCAACTTTATAAAGATTTAACTGTGTTGTGTTCCGGAGCAGTTTTCTCGCAGGAATCTTCTTTTTGCAGCTGGTGCTCTTGCAAAAAGTGGTTGTTAGTATGTCAACAAATTTTGAAATGGCAGTTCTGACTTAACTCCAAAAAAACCTAATGTTGTGTTGTACAATATTTTTTATTTGTAAATTTATTAGTAAATTGAACTGAAATTATTCCCTCGGCAGGTTCTGATAATCCAGGCTATTTTGATAATTCCCCACCCATAAATGTATGATATATATTGTAAAATTATTAAGAGATAGGATGAATTACTCTTAATTCTCAATTTGCTGCTTTACATTCTCATATGTAACCTTGTTTAATATTTTGTTAATATTGCCACTAGCTTCGAATGCTGCTAGGTTCAAAACTAGATACTATTTTGCCTTGATTAATTGAAGTAATTTTTCCACTATAGCAACATGGAATGGTACCCCTTGTTTATGATTAGTGCTGTCACTAAAACTAGCGACAACGTGTGTTTGCATTCTGATCTTGTTATTTTATCACTAAGTTAAAATTAATGTTTATACTAACTTTAGTTTTATATTATTAATAGTTAAGCATAGACAAGTGATTTATTGTGGATAGTTGACACGAAGAGACATGTATGTGTGAGTGATTTATTTAAACACGCTAATTTTTTAGCATGTTTAATTTAATGGAAGAATATTTTGAAAACAGTAGAATCTTCTGGTGAAAAAAAGTATTGAAAAATAGTATTATATACTCAAAAAAAGTAATTTTGAAAGAAAAAGTATTATATACACAAAAGAGTATTTAGCTTTATTAATTGTTGTATAAATACGTGCGAGTACATTTAACCTACAGTTATGAATAAGTTCACGATGGTCACTATTGGGAATCATTTAAGTAGTTATATTTTTGAGCTTGCACAACGTTAACAATTAGATTTGCACCAAACAATGCCATAGGATTTCTATCAAAGTTTTCTTCCGATTTGAAACATAAAAACAAATATTTCTTGTACTCGTCTTAACTACTTTAGAGTTAAATTCATCACATTATTGAGTCGTTTTCTTTAATATTTTCATTTCATTCTTTATATCAAATTTCACAATGGTAGTTTTTTTAACTAACGTGATGTTTTCATATAGTGCGCATTTATACATATAAGTTAGTAGAATATTACAAAAAAATGTTAAAATTTTGGAAACTTGTACTCATTACTCGAAAAAGAAATCACTAGACATTACATGAAAAAGAAACCTTGCAATAGGGTTACTTTGAGAATTTTACTGTACTAACAATATATATATATTAAGACACCATAAAACCTTCAATAATTGTATCCACTTCTAGGTTAGAGTGTCATTAGACGTTGATTAGTTAATAGATTATAGCATATAATAATAATTTAATAGTAAAACTAGGAACGTAAGTGGTTTATGTCAGGTGTGGAGGAAGCATGTTTGATTGAGGGATGCATATTATGAACACAAAAAGGAACCAAAGAATCAAATCTCTGCATCAAAAGTGCCCACAATATCCAAAAATAATCATAACATATATACTCTTTGATAAACTTTTCATACTTTCAGGAAAAAAAATAGTATCATTTTCAATAAATTAATTTTTATATTAACTAATTTAATTTTTGAAATTTTTTTATTTTTATTTTTAAAAGTATTTGTGAAAAAAAATTTCAAAGCCAAATTTGATGAGTACTGAAATTCATTTTGTCTGATACCTCTCTTCTCCGGAGCTCAGAATAAACTGGTAACTATTTCTCACTATTTGTCAATATTTATGTTAACACCTTCTTTAGAAGTTAATAAGACCTTTTAAACACTACTAATAATTAAAATCGTCAAAAAATATATTATAAAAACTTCATTCTTATATGAGTTTTTTTTTTTACTTTTAATAAATCGATATTAGATAAGATGAAAACATGTATTAACCAATATTTCGTTAATACTCTTTCAATAAAAGAAAAAAGAAGATACAACAGCTTAAGATTGTTTGAATAAATTTTTATACAAGTACTTTCAAGAAAAGGAAACAGAAAAATTAAACAAAATACGCTTCCTAATAAATTATAATTAATTTATACATCAAATTGATAACAAAGATTGAATTAGTTTCTCTAAAAAATTACTTTTAATTTATACACAAACTTGTAATTATAACTTTTTAAGCACTTATATTCATACACTCAATCTTGATAATTATGGATTGAACTCGATAATGCCCCCAAGAAGATAAATTGACCAACTTTAATTAGCAGCCACACATTTTCGAAATGCCTCTCACACACACACACACACACACACACACACACACACACACACACACACATATATATATATATATATATATATATATATATATATATATATATATATATATATATATAT
>Ga0099822_1010327_pt1 | contig 11595 bp, 6 predicted proteins | sample CowpeawhiteBW_FD_76839 | JGI IMG/M metagenome (GOLD analysis project Ga0099822, IMG submission 76839) | Root nodule microbial communities of legume samples collected from California USA - Cow pea white BW | ecosystem: Host-associated > Plants > Roots > Nodule | place: USA: California | collected... | reverse complement strand
GTTTTCTTATAGTGAGTTTTATAAGATATTAATAAATAAAACTCTATTATAATTATAAAAAAAAAATATAAAAAATAAGATTTAAAAATATTTATATAAAATAATATATATATATATATATATATATATATATATATATATATATATATATATATATATTCTTTTAAAAGTAGTTTATTCAACATTAAATATAAGTACATAATAATTAATCAGCAAGTCAATTCATTGAGTTGCAAATAAATATTAATTTGTTAAGATAATATAAAAATTATATATTAGGTCATGTTTTTTTGTGATAATTAACCAAACATTGAATTGAAATTTAGCCTAAGCCAAATGTTAGAATATAGGAGTTGCTTTTGTTTGAGAGATTGGTCAAAACTTGATTAGATTAGAGACATAAAAAGTAGAGTTATGCATTATAATTTATAGAGAAAGGGTTTAGTTAACTTGTCTATGTCAATTTAAAAACCAAAATACATATTATATATTTGGAGTTGTCACTTTTAAGAGGAATCATTATATTTTACTTAGAATTATATGTTACTTAGAGTTACTTAAGGTGTAATTTATATTTTTTTTTATTAATTTAGTATTGTAATAACTTTACAAAGATTAATTATTTAATATTTTGTATGAATGAAAAACGAATTAGGAGGAAGGAAGAAAAGTAAGGGAGAAAATTCATTGTTGTTAGGTCGACAAATATTGGGATGCTCCACGTGCCAAGAAAACTTTATATTTTTGGCCTTATTCGGCTTCAAGGAAAAATTATTGAAAAAGAAATGTGAGCAGAAAAATGAAATAAAAAAAAATAAAAAAGTTATATGAAAATGAAGGAAAATTGTTATTTTTAAAAAATTAAACAAGTGAATTATAATTAAGCAATTGTATTATTTCAAAGTTATATCGATAAAAAAATGAGAGAGATAATTTTGGAAAATATTATTTTTCTTCCATTTTCCGTGTTTTGTGTTTATATATAGTTGAGAAATAAAATATGTAAGACCTAATGGAAAAGCGTCATCATTCCTTGTCACTGTCACTTGAATACGTAAAATATTTTTTCCATATTAGTTTTCTCGTATCACTCACTTTTCATTCTATGTTTATTTCTTCAAACAAACATAAAGTAAAATTAAGAATGATATTTTATACACACAAAAATATTTAAAAATATCCTGAATAAAGCTTTTAATTATTTTTATAGTATAATAAGCCGTTATTTATATAATTGTTTTCCAAAGATTTTTTTTCTCCTATTTATTTTTAAACAATAACTTTGTCTATTTTATTTCTACTCTACTAGTTTTCGTCCCTCTGCTTTACTTTTTCTTTTCTTTTCTCTTATTATTTAAATAGAGTAATAAATAAACTCTGTTCACTCATTGATAAATAAATAAATAAACTATATAAAATGCTTTTACAAAAATGACAAGTATCCTTCACTAAAAACAATCCTCACTTGAGTGAAGTGTAAGCATTTTTTTTTCACGTCAGAACAACTTTATGTCAATTCCAAAACTTGATAACAATTCAATCTCTAACACAATTTTTTTGAACACATTCACTAGAATTGACTAAAATTACTAGAAAAATTACAATTTTTTTGTGGTTCCGAACTTTTCTATTTTACGATTTGATAACATTATTCAATAGATTTTTAATCAATAATAAGTTTTAAAAAAAAATAAAAAATATGACTATATATATATATAATTATCGATCATAGATATTTTTAATTAAGAGAATTTATTTCTAACAATTTTTTTTCAACTATTAGAATCGGTATTAAATAAAAAATTATAATTATTAGTTAAATAAATTATTTTTATTTAAGAGTGTAACATACATCCAAACATTTTAATTTATTCGATTGTAACCGCAGATCAACTTTTAACATGTGTTACGGAATAATTAATGTCACGTTGCTTATATTTTTCCATAATTCTTGGTTGTTTTTTCTACGCATGCAAAAGGTAATTGTGAAGAAGTTAAAATTGTGGAGCAACATAGCCACGATGGCAAAGAGAGAAATAGGGAGAAGGAGATGATTATTTATTTGACTTTACAGCGCTTTATAGAATAGATTACTGTAGTAGATGATGATGATGATGATATAGGTTTCATAAATGGATCCACACTCTCCACCATGTCAGAGAGATTGATAAAGAGAGAGAGAACACAGAAATCCTTGAACCTCTTCTGCCTCTGTTTCAACGCCAGAAATCATCATGTCCCTCTGCTATCTTCTCTATCGCCATCATTGTGCCCACATCATCATCATCATCACCACCATCACTCTTCTTTTCTCCTTACCCCTCAACCACCCCTCGAACCTAAACCCACCACCATCATTATTATTACTTCTTCTTCTTCTTCTCATCACCACCGCCATGGAACCAATCAAGCACAGCAACATCTCCATCCCACCACTCTCATGTGCTTTTGCTTCTCCTCTTGTTGCTTGACTTCAACAAAGAAAAAACACACCAACAAGAGAAAACCAACATCATCGTCACTTTCTGCTATATTGCTCCTACTTTCCACCCAAGAGACTCTTCTCTCTCTCTTTCTGGGGAATCAAGCGTTCTGGTCCGATCATTGATTAACTTGCTTCGTCAAGCAAGTTGATTTCTCTGCTCTACTTTATGTTTTGTTACCTTTTTACTTTGTAAACCCTTTTTCTTCATGTGGGTGCCTTTTTCTCTCGTGTTTACATAGCTAGGGTTTATCTTTTGTTGTTGTATCTGAAAAGTGATCGAAAGTGAAGAGTTTGCGAGCTTTTTATATATCTTGTGTTGATCTTTGTTGTTTTGAGCTGGGCTACTGTATATTCTGGTTTTTAATTTTCCTTCTTTGTAAGAACACTCTCTTGTTTATCTATGTATTGTTGTGTTTAGTGATTCATACATGATCTATATGTTCATCCCTTCAAGGTGTTATAAATTCGAATTTTCTGTTAGATCTATCTCATGGTGTTGGATACAGTGTAATATCTGATATTACTTATCTGGAAACTCACTTGGGTAGGAAGAATTCAGAAGAACAATATTGAATATGTAATATTGCTGCACGTTCTTGAAGTTCTTTTCTGAAAGATTTCAGAAGGATTCTCACAACGAACTATTAGGTTTCTGAACTTTTGTTTCTCCTAACTAGTGTGATTACGAGAATTTTCCGTTTGATTATGCTTAGGTTTTTTTCTGGTACTTGATCTCTATTAACCAGGTTCATTTTCTGAAAGTTAAGTAAACTAAAGTATTGGTTAAAAGGTATTGAAATGAAGATCCACATTTGGTGTATATTTTGACTGATATATAATATAACACACACAGAATGTAAACCAGATCCATCGAAGACATGAAACCCCAGAATGTTAGTATTTTTATGTGGGATTGAAAATTTGATACAATTAATACTGATTCAGTGATGTATTTAGTTTATGTTTGCATTATAATTAATGCATGAGAATACTTATATTTAATGATGTAGCAGTACCCTTGTAGGAGCAACAGTTACTATAGTTATAGTAGTGTATCACATGCTTCATAATGACATCTACAGAATTGAATGATGTTCATGATTTCCTTTGTCTCGAAATTCGTCCTATGTCATTAATGTTCATCACTCATGCACTCCTATCGTAAATGTATCGTCATTATTCTTCTACAATTTTCAGAACATTTTAATATTTCAACCTTCAATTTTTCATGTCTTCTTTGCACTACGCTATATATTTTTCATTCATAATTCTTAGTATAAATAAAGTGATAATTCTTATTGATATCATTCACCTACACTATATATTTTTCATTCATTTACGAAGTATATTTTTGGTATAAATAAAGTAATAATTCTTATTGATACGTTTTGAGTTAAACAAGAAGAAAGAGATATCAAATAGTGCATAAATTAACTAGTTGTTAGTTCCATATATATTTTTTAAGCAAGATTTCATGTTTGTATACTCAGGTTCAAAATCATGATTAAAAATGGGTACTCCTGACAAAGAATCCCGTATATATATTCATAAAATTTTCTTAAGATTAAGATATTCAATCTCAATCTTAGAAATTGATTTTGAAAAATTTAGTTAGGATTAAATCCAAGTTTTATAATTAATATTTCTCCTATCTCAAGAATTATTTGTGTGTTTATCTCTGATTACCAGTTATCTATATCTAATCATGTTATCGACTTAAATCATTATCAAGTGTAAACCAGTAATAATTCACATACATTTTAATTTTTGGCTACATTTATTATTATTTTTGTTTATTACATCATATAATTAACCTAATTGTTAATGAGTGTTAATGTAATTTTTTGGTATTAAGTGTTAGTGTGTTAATGTTTTTTTTTTTTGTACATTAATATTTTTTAATGTAAACAGATGTGCTATAGATTTCACACTATATGACAACTTTATTAAAGTAGGGACCATTTTTTACATGAATTGTTAAGTCTAAACTTTAAACCTAAATTATAAGGAGGAGTTCGAGTTTAACCTATATCTTAATGACTTTATTGTTGTAATTCATAGGAGATTAACCTAGTTATTCACAGGAGATTAATTATATATATATATATATATATATATATATATATATATATATATATATATATTAAGGTTTTATTCACTCGTTTGAGTGTCAACAATATACACGATTAATCTTTTGACTTTTAAACAAATATAGGTGTATCCTTTTTTTTCCCTTGGTGCATGAAATGGCTTCTCAAGGCAAATTCACAACCTAATTAATTAAACCCAAACGATGCTGTTAATACAGAAGATACTAATAGTAAATAATAATAATAATAATAATAATAATAATAATAATAATAATAATAATAATGTACAACACTACTAAAAAAATTATATTTTCTGTTAATTTTGTTTTAAAAATTTATTCGTAGAAAATATTTGTTGTGAAAAAAAATTACAATAAATTGTTACCAATTTTTTTACAAAAATATTTTGTATAAAACATTTTTCGCAACAAATTTTGTAAGAAATAATTATTTAAAAAAAAGTCACCTTCGAATTAAAATTATTAGAAATAAAATATTAAAATTTCTAGTAGTAGAAATAGTAAAGTGATACTAGCTTTTTCAAACGCAAGAATAATATAGTACAACTAATGTTCTAAATTACTACGAAATATATGAGATTACAAGGTAGAGTTTTAAATTTAATTTAATCTTATCCGTATAGAATCGGACATTTCATTTTAATTATAAGACAAAATATTTTGGATGATATGAAACTAATTTAATAATAAATTGTATAATTGATGTAATCATATTATTAAAATAAACTTTAAAACATAGTTTTTTTAAAAAAATATATAATTTTATAATTTATTTTAATTTCATAAAATCAAGTTTAAAAAGAAATTTACATAATGAACTCTAACTTTGTCTGTATTTGATCTATAAAGCGCGTAGCTTGTTGTTTCAGTGTTCTTTATTTTCAATATTTGACTTCAGTCAAAGTCAAGCTTTATGAATTTCAATTGCTTTTGTGGCTGCATGAATTGGAAAATAAGGTATGTGAGAGATTCTGCAACACAGAAAGTCAAATCGGTGGAAATTAAAATTTGTTGCATTATTAAAGATAAAGTTAATAGCTGAAAGAAAAAAAAAGTTAATTAAATCGAACCCATAATATACAAGTCTAATATAAGTTATAAGTGAGTGCACTACTGAAAATTATAATATTATATGAATTTTTTTTAAAATTTATTAAAATAATTTATAAAAAAAGACATTTTTTGTTATTTTTTTTTAATTTTAATTGGTAGGTCATTCTTTTGTGAATAACTAATTTTTATAAAATTATAAAATTTATTAATATTTTTTACAAAATTTATTGTAAAAAGTGTTTTATATAAAATATTTTATAAAAAAATTAGTAATAATTTCCTGCAAATTTGTTTATAATAAAATTTATAAATATCTTTTAAAAAAATTTTAAATATAAAATTGTAAGAAAATATAATTTTTTTTTAATAGTAATGTATCATCATATTTTAAATTTAGCAAGGCTAAAGTAGACGTACAGAAGTATTTTATTTGAGCACAAATTAAGTTATAGTTATAGATTATTTACTAAATGTTCAAAAGTTTCTTTCTTGGTGTTTGATAGTCCAAGAAGGACTAAGAAGCACATTATCAATATTACCGTAAAAAAAATACTAAACTAAGTAAAATATCATAATTAATAGATAATCATATCATATTTCTTTTTCTACTATTTTTTTTTTAACAATATATCTGCCCGTAGTCGCCACTTTAATTTCTAGATTTTGAGAATAGAAAATTATTTATGGAGGATAATATAGTTTCTTAACTAAATTTTAATTAGTATCTTAAATAATAACCCTTCATCGTATATCATTAATTAAGAAAAAAGTCATAATGTCAAAGGTATGAGAAATAAATAATATATGTCGACACGAATTTCCGAGAAAGTGTGCACAAAATTTAGACTTATGTGTTAAATTTTAATTAGACATATTTATATTCTTTAAATCAAGTGATGCTTAAAATAGTGATCTTAATATGCTCTAACTAAATATAAATTTAAAAATTAATGATAAAATAATATTGAATAAGTCGATTTTTAAAAATTAAAATTAGCATTCATAATTTTAGAAATGTATATATCCATGAAATGCAAATACGATACTAATATTTATTTAATATTAACTTTTACTTATTTATGTTGGTAAGATGCTAAATATTTTTTTTCTTGAAATGAAATCAATGTGTCAAATTTGGAAAACTCACATTCTTCTAACCTTAAGGTGGTGTTGATATTGGTCTTCCTACAAAGTATCATTTTTTATTTCCCACTTGTGAGTTTTAATAATATAGTTTATGAGAATATGAAGTTCAAAACAATTATTTGTCATGTTTCACTTTTTTTTAAATATGACACTATAATAAACAATGTTTTTTTTAATGTCTTTTGCTATTTTCATACGATATTATTTTTGGGATGAAAATCTAACCTGCTTGAATTAAAAAATCCTACTGGGCTGGAACTATTGTATTAGTCATTTGGAAAGACAAATAATTAAAAATTGTAATATTACAAATATCATGTTTTGTATTTTTTATATAAATATTTTCATCAATATTCATATTTATGATTAATCAAAAATGTTTTTAGTAATTTTTAGAAATTATGTTTTGGCAAATTCGTGGTTTGTAGAAACGAAAAAAGTAGGGTGTATGTATTAAATGCCCTTTTAAATAATGTCAATGTAAGTTTTCTTAGTGGTTCTGTCTTAGTTTTGAAAACTTTTATCTATGTTATAAGTCGTTTTAATAATCACGACAAAAATAGTGAAAAAAATATGTAAATTAGTCTTTCAAATGAGTATTTAGGCTGATAATTCTTTAATTAAAAACTCATAACGATCGAAAATTTATCTATATATATACATAATATTTATTATAAAGTATATGGAAAGACTTATGAAAATTTGAATGAAAAATCTCTTAAATATTCAATATATTGTAAGAAATAATGCAGATATTTATAAAATAATATATGTTGAAATTTTTTTATTCAAGAAACCACAAAAAGAAACTCCATATGTAATAAATATTCTCTTTATTCCATTAGTAATGGTACATGCACAAATAGCTGAATGGGTCATGGATTGTGAATAAATTTAGTCTACCATTGGTTCAGGTTAAACAAATGTTAAATTTTATGGTTAACTTTTATCTATGTTTCAACTTTTTTCACTTATAACTTGATTTATGTGGGTTGAATGTGATAATATGTTAAAATTTCACAATTTTATCTACTTTATTTCGTAATATATATTATTAGAATCTTATCTGATTCTCTCTCAATTAAACACATTTTACTCACTCCTTTTTATCTCTCATTTCAATGAAAAATAAAAATACAGATAGTTATGAAACACATTTCTTCACATTTTATTGTAAGGATGAGTGATAATAACTTTTTTGAAAAATTGATGATGAGATACATTCTAATTGCGAAAACAATATTGTGTGACAAGTGATTAATTCTCCTCCTCCTTATGATTATGTTAGAAATCTAAGTGTGAATCTAAGTTATATAGTGAATAAAAATAAGAAAGTTAATTAATCATTATATAAGGATAAAAACTCATAAATTCATTGTCTTAAGATTTAGATTGAATATGGTGTCAGTCCCTTATGTGAGGATTGGACTTATGTTTTTTTAGTGTCGTATCTCCCTGATGATTCCTTCTTGTTTGCAACTTCCTACTTTTATTGTTTTTTGGTTGTCTAAACCTTCTTCTTCTTTTTAAATGTAAGTGAGTGCTTCCATTTTAACATACTAAGTTATAGTGACCTAGAATAGATTATTTTTTACATCTTAATTGTATTGAGTTGGTATGAGAATCAATAAATAATAATAATAATGATTTTTGGGATTACTAAAGAAGTATTGTTTTTTTAAAGGAATGAACCAAATATATTTTAAAATTAAGTAGATATTTTTCATTCTTGATCATTTTAAATTCGAGCCAAGTTTTTTTAGTGCTTATAATTAAAGAAAAGAAAAATGAGAGAGAGAAACTCCCCCTCCATCTTAGGTTTTCCCCTCCATGCCTCTTCTTCATGGTCATATTGCCTTCTTCCTTTTTTCTCTAAATTTCTTCCTCATTTCTCTTCCTTTTAAAAATATAACTGCACCACAATGAAATTAAAGAGCTAATGAGCATTTTGAGCTGATCAAATTTCAAAATAGAGTAAGTTCAATTTTCATCCCTTTTTCCTTGAATATGCCTATTCTCTCTCTTTCATGTGAGTTTTTCAGTTGCTTGTGACTTTCCTACAATCTAAGCAAATCTTTATTAGTGTGGGATCGTAAAATCATATCTGACCATTGATGGGGATTTTGTTGTGTAGATATAACAATCTTTTGTTTTGAATTTGTATAAGGGAAATACAATGCTAGGAATCTTCCTTAAGGTAAGGGAAGCTAATTTTGTAGATAATCTTTATGTTTCAAATTTATAAATTGTGATATAAAATGTGACTGCAATATTTGTTATAAACTAAGAATCTTCGGTGAGAAGTGTGATTATTTTTAATGAACAATATTAGTAGTGGTGGTATTACCATGAATAGAGAGGTTATGGAAACTTGAAGAATTGTGATTGATATGGAATATCAAATTCTAAATTTTGGTAGTGGGGAAACTATTGAAATGGAGATATTAGTTGTGAATGAAAATGTTGCCAATATGAGATTGAATGAATGGGTGTGAGTTTGATAATGTTATTGATTGTATTTGAAGGATGAAAATGACTTTGATGTTGTATTGGGATCTTTAGAATCTATTTGATTGATAAATCAATTAGGGGTGTGATTAAACCTTTAATTCTTGTTTGTTGTAAAGAGTAGTGATGGGTGAATGCATTGATTAACATAGTATTGAATGTAGCATGATGTTTACATTTCTAGGAATGTAGTATGCATATGTGAGTGTTATGACATGTCAATTAGAAAATGTAATACTGGCACTAGTATGTGCATTTTTTTATAATGTAGTGTGCTAGTATACTTGTGATACAATGAGAATTAGAAACCTTAAAGTGATGGGAAATCTTGAAAACTACATTAAACTAATTTGTTGTAGCCTTGTCGGGTGACAACTTCCATCGATGGGCGCGATCCCTCCCAGTGGTCACTATGAGATTGTCATTGGGCGATGAGAGTCATCGAGACCTTGATTCTTTTTAAGTGGCATTGGACGATAGTTGTCTAGCGTTGGCCAGTAACTCTGTGAAATTATTTCCATGCTTGAAGTGTTTTACAATTTTTCTAAATAGTTATCCCTATATGCTACCTAAGGTAGTTATGATTGTATGAATATATATTTGATATGGTATGTTTACGTGTGAAGTTTTTGGTGGGTTGTGGTAGTCGAATTGGTTTTAATGTCGGGGGATAGTTTTGGAAAATGGTTTCTTTCTAGAACTTCTTTATAAATTACTATATAGTTCTTCTTTACCTTTCACAATTTGTAATGGTGACTGTATTGAGTTATGTTTATTTATGTAGGTATGTTTTTGTGAAGATTTGTGTAATAATAGTAGTCAAATTAGTTATTTCCAAAGAAAAATACAAATCTAGAGTGGGTTCAAGTGTATTGAAAGGGGATTCCGAGAGTGAAACTATCCTGACTCTACTAGTGTATAACTTATATAGAGAAAGATAACTAGGTGGTGAGAGTCAAAGAAGGCTTCACTTGACAGACGATATGATATGAAAGAGGATCATACTAGGGAACTAGTGAAGTTAACCCTATCATGACTTGATGAATCATATTGGTTTGTTCTTGTTTTTAAAGAAGAAAGGGGTGGTAAGTATGACAAGTGTTGAGTCGCACGAGTTTATTCAATACATTAGTCTTTCAAAAGTATAGTCTAAATTCATTGTGTTGTTTGAACCACTTTGATCTGATATTTGTTTGAGCCATGAGGATTGATACTTGGGTTGTGATTTGATGAATGCTAACTATTTACGTTTTTTGATTGATTGATATAATGAATAAATTGTTGTTTGAGCCACTTGAGTTGAGAATTGAATGCGTTGGTTTGATAGTTGATTATGAAAAGTGTGAACCATTTGAGTATTTGGATTGTTTTGTTTTTTGTGGAAAATGTTCGTCGGATGAGAAGTTGAGTGATGTTAATGGGAAAAAGGAGAAAGACTAAGTTAAGGATTGAGTTTATGCCCTTGTAGTATTATGCATGAACTTTAGTAAACTAATTTTATTTTATTTCAAAGTTTTAGTTTGACAATTTTTGTGAGAAGATATGACATATTTCTTTGAGTTTATTTTTGTGAAAATTAGCTTACCCTTCACCAGTGTGTCTCTTGTTTCTTTTCTTTTGCGATAATCGTATATTTTAAATCTACAGGAATATATATAAGAGTTAATGGTGATAGTGACATTGGAGCTGGGACGAAGAAATGAAGGATTGTGATAGGAATATTGTAGTGATGAGGGAGTGTAGTTTTGAAAAAATGTACTAAATTTCCTAGTTTATATGTTGACGTATCTTATTATCTAGTCTAAAAGTTGTAATGTGATTTTTTTAAGTACCTTATTAATGATACAAAGACTGTATGATATTTAAATATTAATATATGATATTTATTAATTTTTGAGATATTGAAGGTGGGATAGCCCATGAAAAAAGAAGATCAATGTGGACCACGTCTAATGGATCAAGCTGACATATTTTGATAGCCCTAATATAAAGGATGATTATATCTATTATTAAAAGATGGAAAAAATTTGTATCTACTCAATAAAAACGTAACATGATGATATCCATTAGACAATAATACTTGCACTACAAGAAATTAACTTTCAAATATTAATGTCACTAAAATTTCAACACAATTAAAGTCGATTTACCCAAGTTAATTTAAAAAATATTATATATATATATATATATATATATATATATATATATATATATATATATATATTTATATATATATAAAATTTATTAAATAGTCTAATTCAATAAAAAAAATGTTGTCGAATAATATAAATGT
>Ga0099822_1010325_pt1 | contig 11596 bp, 4 predicted proteins | sample CowpeawhiteBW_FD_76839 | JGI IMG/M metagenome (GOLD analysis project Ga0099822, IMG submission 76839) | Root nodule microbial communities of legume samples collected from California USA - Cow pea white BW | ecosystem: Host-associated > Plants > Roots > Nodule | place: USA: California | collected... | reverse complement strand
CTTATAAATAAATAGTTTAAAATAATAAAATAAAAATATATGTATATATATATATATATATATATATATATATATATATATATATATTTATTTATTTGGATCTCCGACATTATCTTTATTATTGATGGGTTGTTTGATATGATGAATGATAAGATAGAGAGAAGAAACATCAAATTTTTTTAAGATGTACTTTAGATATCTTTAATACCGTAATAAGAAGTAAACATAATAAAATAACTCCATCTTAATAACTCAATCTTAGAATATCAACTTCAACTTGTAATATAAGATTTGTATTTTTGTAAATTTTTCTTATTTCTAGTCAAGGTAGAATCTCTAATAAAAAAGTCTAACAACTTAGCTAATAACAAGAATCATTTATTCATACTCACATAATTAACATTCTAAAATTGAATAACTAATGGTAAGGGTGAACAAAAAATCCAATTTTCATGATCCAATCCATTTTTTCTCTTATCCAATCCATTTAATATCCATTTTATTAAAAATCCAATCCATTTAAAATCTATTTTATTGGATTTTGATTTCAATATGATCTACATTTTATATATTTTATGGATTGGATATCCATTCTCTAAATCTAGATTTTCGAAATGGATAATTCAAAATATTCAATCCAAATTTTCAATTTATATTTTTGGTTAGGTTAGGCTAAAGATCGAGACGGACTAGCCCAAATTTAGTCGTATTTGACTGAGTTGGCGTGACCTTATACGAAATTTTGCCGAATTCGACCGAATTTAGTCAAGTCAGTCCCGATCGAAATTTGTCCCAGCCGGTCATGGACAAAATTTGGAAGTATTCGGTCGAGTTGATCTCGACCCAAATTTGACTACATTGGGCTGACTCGAACCAGAAAAAATTTGACCGTATTCGGTCGAGTCGGCCTTGGCCCAAATTTGGCCGTATTCGACTAAGACGGCCTAGGATGAAATTTGGCCGTATTCAAATGAGCCGGTCACGATCAACATTTGGTCGTATTCAACCGGGTCGTCCACGACCAAAATTCGTCTGAATTCAGTCGAGTCAGCTCCGGTCAGAATTCGGTCGTGTTGGCCTCGACCGAAATTTGGCTGAGTTGGTCTCGACCTAAATTTGGCTGAGTTGGTCTCGACCTAAATTTGGCCGAATTCAGTTGAGTTGGCCATGACCAAAATTTGATCGAGTCGGCCCTAGCCCAAATTTAGTGTATTCTGTCGAGTAAGTCCCAAACAAAAGTTGGCTGTATTTAGCTGATTCTGACGTGATCGAAAATTGGCCATATTCAACCAAGTTGGTCCCGACTAACGAATTTAGTGGATTCAACCCTGATCGAAATTTGACTGATCAAGCCCTGACCCAAATGTGGCCATATTTGGCCAAGTAGGCTCTGGCCAAAATTTGGTCGTATTAGGAAAAATCGGCCTTGGCCGAAATTCAGCATAATCCAGTCAAGTCGATCTCTACTGAAATTTTGCCAAGTCGGCCTTGACCCAAATTTGGTCATGTTGTCCCCGATTGAAATTCGTTCAAATTCGGTCGAGTCGACCACAGCCAAAATTTGGCCGAATTTGACCAAGTCGGGCTCGACAAAAATTCGGTCGGCCCCGATCGAACGTCAGTCGAATCCGTTCCATGCTGAAATTTGGCCTCGTTGGCCCCGAAAATAAATCTGTCAAATTCTATGGTGTCGGTTTTATGGACAAAAGTTTTAGAAAATTCAATTTTAATTTATTTTATGAAAAATGAATTCTGGATTTTGAACTTGATCCAAGTATTTGGATCTGGATTTAAACTTGATCCAAATATTTGGATCTGGATTTTAAAAAAATTCATTCTACTTTTTCCCAAAAATTGGATTTGAATCGAAAATCTAATCCAATTTTTTTTGTTCCAAAATAGATACGGATTAAATCATTAAAAATTCAATCCATGATTACTCCACACGGTAGCCAGCAGGATGAGCACACCAAAGCAACAATCTTTCACTTTTAACAGAAGCTTAAGCATGGAGGATTTCTGTGACAAACTTTAACTTAGAACAAAAGAAAGAGAGAAGCATCAGAGTCTGACTTTACCAGAATATCAAGTTTACCAAATTTGGATTTGATAAAATGTGCGAGAGAAGCTACACTAGCAGCATCAGCAACATCTAACTGATGAAACAGCACAAGATGAGAAAGACCTGAGGCTTTGAGTGTTTGCAATGCTTGAAGACCCCTCTCTTCATTCCTTGCAGTGAGCACCACCTTTATTCCTTTTGAAGCTAACTGCTTAACTATCTCTAATCCAATTCCTTTGTTTGCACCTGTCACAACTGCATACCTGATAAACTCAACCCAACAGAGTTTAAAAGGAATACACAAAAATGTAAGATTTGAGTTCAACAACAAAATTGAAAATCGAAAGGTGAATAAGAAAACTAAATAATGCCAATGTTCTACCTTTCTGTTGCCTCTCCCATCTTCAGTTTCAACTTTCAACTCAGTTCTTGCAAACCTGTTGTGCCTGTTAATGTCATATTCTTTTATAGTAAGAAAATTTTAGCAGTAATAATGCCCCATGAGGTATGTCTGCAACTCTTGTTAAATATGAAAAAGACAAATGCTGCAATTCCTTGTAATTTGTGTATCCTTGTATTAACGATTCTCTTTTTATGTAAAGATGAAAATACAGAACAAAAGGTTGTGAAAAAGAGAAATTCCAAATTCAGAACAGAGGACATGGTCTTTTTCGGCAGAGTTGTATGTTTATCTATTTTTTATTATTATAAATGAATGAATAAGTAATGAACACACAAAATAGATCTAAGAACAATTAATACCAATTTTACTTAAAAATAAAAACAAAGAAATAGAAAGAGATAGTCTATGATTAAAGTTTTCTTTTTGAGATAGAGAAAAGTGATGGCACTAAACAGAAAAGAAATGCAGCAAAAGATTGAGAAAAACTACCAAATTTTGATTACTGACTTTCTACTCTAATAAAATGATTGCCAGTTTTTATAGTATTTCTTAGTGCAACGTGCTTGATTTGGCATACCAAATTTGAAATTAGAGAGCAGAATGTTATGATGATTAGGGTTTGGAGTGGTTGAACTCAATTTTCAAAGTATGTCGGTATGTCCTCTTTTTCTTGACGTTTTCAATCATTCATGATGCATGAATTAGATAGAATAAATAAGTAATCATATCAAAATGCTTATTTATACTAAATGCTCACCTTCTCAGTCAAACAATGTGTTCTTTATTAAATAAGTTATTTGTCTAACCTTTTCTCATGTGAAATGTGTTTTTAATTTTTCAATATAGGTCGACAGTCCGCAGTAAGAAACTCCATTCCAATCCTCGTTAAATTACTACCTTAAAGATAAGACGGTATATAATTTTTTAAATATACAAGATATCATGTGAGTAGACAGTAATATTATAATATTATTAAATTAATATATAAAATAAATTTATATTTATTAAGAATAAATAGAGAAAAAAATGATTGATGAATGAAAAAAAAAATTATTTAGATAGTTTTATAGAAAATATATAAAACTAATGAAATAATTATATTATAAATAATAAAATAAAAATAAATAATTATGGATATAAAAGAGGATATCTTTATTACATATAGTTATAGATGAATATGTTTGAATTATAATAAATTTGATACTTTTAGTATAGTTTTTACCAAATTTTTTGGTTTATTAAGTATATAAATCTTTTATATTTTTTAATTGAGTTTTTACGCTTTGATTTATTAAATGACCGAAACAATGTCTCTCCTTATGGATGGATAGAATATTTTGGTTATCCAATAAATTCTTCAGACTTAAATATTTTTTTGGTGAAAATCGAAATTTGCACCTCTTCAAAATTTTAACGAATTTTAGTTTTTAAAAAATATGTAAATTTAGTTATTTTAACTACATTTTGTTAAATTTATTTGACGTTTCAAATACATTTTTGTTTCAAAGTTAGTTGAGAAATGTGATTAAACCGTTAAAATAAATTATCAAAATTTAATTAAAATAACTAAATCCACACATTTATAAAGATAAGGACTAAATTGATTCGAAACGTATTAATATTTTAAATCTATTCCCTACCAGATGATGTTCCTTTGACTCATTCTATTTTATATTGAACTATTGTTGGGAGTCTGGTTTATCTTACTATGACTCGTCCAAACATTGCTTATGTTATTAGTCAGCTTGTTTCAGCTTCAACAATAGTTCATTGGATTGTTATTCTTTGTATTCTTAGATATCTTCGGGACACTCAATTTTACTTTTTTTTGCTTTCTTCTATGTCGTCTTTAGACTTGCGTGTCTATTGTTATATAGATTGGAATGATAATCCTAATGATCGAAAATCCATTACTGTGTGGTGTATTTTTCTTTGGTTCTCATGAAATTTTATTTGGTATTCTAATTTAAAATATATATAATTATAATATAATTTATTTCTAAATATTTGATATTAAAGAAATAACACTCATTCTAATATTGAATATTTAATAATATTATGTTTCCTTTATCGTAGTTTTCTATTATTTAATAAAAATTAATTAATTGATATTGAAATAGTAAGAAAGTATGTATAAGTACGGGTACGAGTATATAACCATTACCATGTGGAGATGAAACAAAAATTTGATACCAGTTGAGTTTTTATATGGGTATATAGATGAATTTTTTCTCTGAAAATGAATATGGGTAGCAAAACCTGTTTCCGCCCCACGGTGTCTCGTTCCCACCCCTACATATAACATAGAAGTTTAATAGAGAATGTAGAAGAGTATGAATGCATGTGAATGAATAGATATTTTATGTGAACAAATATTTTTCATAAAATATTATTTACGGTGAAATGATATATTTGCATTTATAATTAAAAATAATCTAGTTTTATTCTTCAAATATTCAAAAATATTTTGATTCCAAAAATTTAAAATAAATACTGTAATACTTAAATATTGATTTTATTGCATAGACACTTTGATGGACCTGCGTGTACACACAAAAATCTACAAATGCATCGTTTGATCTTGTTAAAATTATTAGCAAATATATGGAAAAAAATTATTTTGCTCCCTCCATCTTATATACTTTTATATATTTGTTCTCCTAGTTTTGCCTCCTCTAATTCTTTAATTGGAGTGAGATCCAATTAATTCTAATTGCCACAATCGATTTAGGTTCAAACACTCCACACTATTGCAAAATAAGCTTTTTATATCTACATTATTATACCTGTTCAAATCTACCATGTATAAAAGAAGAGGCAGATAACAATTTTGTAAATAATGTGAGATCTTCTATGCCGATTCTACTTTCAACCGATATAGGAATTAATGTGGTGACATTTTTGTAATATTGGAGCAGACTTTTTATACTGATTATAGCTAGAATTGGTAAAAATTTCATATATATATATATATATATATATATATATATATATAATCTTTTTTAGTTTTGAAAGAGATATTACACTTGTTGGACCTTGTAACCGACATAGTATGTTTCCCATTTCTTTCCTTCAATCCCTAACACGATTCTTTTGTCTCCAACACAGTTTTTAATTGCGTCGATGCTCCCACTTCCCAAGTTTGCGAAGTCGTCGTTCCCAACAATCATTGTCACTGTGCGAAGTCGCCTACGAAGTCGTCGTCAGCGTCACGCGTCGTTTCTGTGCTCTTCGTCTGCTAGCATCACTATAGCATGGTGTTATCGTCGTTGTCGAAATCACTTGGTCTCCTAGTCTCTGTTGCCCTCATCGTCCATCTCTTATGAGCTTTCTACAGTCATTGTCACCGTGCGAAGTCGCCTACGAAGTCGTCATCACCGTCGCGCGTCGTTTCCGTGCTCTTCGTATGCTAGCATCATTGTCGCATGGTGTTATCGTCGTTGTCGAAATCACTTGGTCTCCTAGTCTTTGTCGCCCTCACCGTCCATCTCTTATGAGCTTTCTGCATTTGAAAGGGTCAACATTTGAACCCTAACCACACATTACTATGGTTTCGTTGAATGAGTGAAATTGGTAGATTTGGTTCCTTTGCAGGAGTTAGGAGTGTGATTGAAGCTAGAGTGAAAATGGCCAAGGATTATCTCAGTTTTTGGTTGTCTTTATTCCTATTATAAGTTGCTAAATTGTTCAATTTCTACTAAAATTTGTTGCGAAATTTCACAATTCTCGTGCAATATGTATAACAGATTGGAGTACAAGAAAAGGAAGATGTGAATGAATCATTACCACAGCCGATAATTCTAGAACGACTTGGTCCAATGGCAGTGACTATCATTTTGCAACCTATACAATTAGAAATGCCTCCCCAAGCCATAAACAAGACCTTCAACACCCTTTTTTTATATGTCAAAAGGATATTTTTGAAGTTCTCTTTGGCACAAATATGTTATGTATATCAGTAATACAACTTTGGTTGTTGTAAGTAAACCTTTATTACTTTTATGAAGTTTGTATATAATCAATATGTTATTCTAATATTATTTATTTTCAATGTTTAAGATATTTACATTGTAGATGCACTGAGAGGAAGAATGATCACATATATGGATTTATTGACCTTATTGCCATTCAAGGCGTTGGGAATAAAGGTGAAGAGGTTCAAAAGTACCTATTAGAAGCATTTGATGTGGGGAAAAAAGAAGTGTACTTAGCGCCTTATTTGCAGCAGTAAGTATATACTTTATACATTAAATTATATTTATGTAAAACTTAATTGTATAATAATGGTATTTGAATCTGCAGGGGTCATTGCAGTTGCTAGTAATTCTTCCTCATAAGTCTCTTGTGGTTCTCTTGCGTTCATTACACAAGAAGACTAAAACTTTGAAAATTAAAAGTACATTACAAGTGTAAGTTTTTTTTATTAACTTATTTTTGTGTTATATAATTTAATTTACTAAGTTCCATACGAGGCATAATTTCAATTTACATTAACTTTTATAGAGTGGTCGAGATTCATTACAGGTTGCAGGGACAACAAATCGCTTCTAGAAAGAAGTTGAAGTTCATTGCTCCAACTGTAAGTAGTTAATCTTGAAATTATTGAAATGCAATTATCTAATTTATGATATTATATAAATTTAACTTGTAGTGCTCACGTCAACCAGGGAGCTATGAGTGTGGATTTTATATCATGAGGCACATGTCTAAAATTATATCCGCAAATATTGTTGACTCATGGGATATGGTAATATGTACAATTTATAAATCACATCTTAAGTATTTATCACTAAAAGATTGTTAACTCAAAATGTTCATAGTGTAGATTTTCAGTGACATGTCTACAATGGATCAAGGAGTCTTGAAGGAAGTTCGTGAACAGTGGACTTCGTTTCTTTTAACTGTTTATAGAAGATGATATTAGGTATACTATGAGTTTTCATGTGAATCTTAGATGTTTAGTCATTCGGTTTTGAATTGTATTATATTTCATATAAACATTAGATTGTATTTCATGTAAATATTTGATTGAATGAAATTTGTTGTCTGGATGTTCTATGTGATTTTACATACAGATTTTGTATGTGGTATGAAGAATAAACGAATTGTTCAAAAAAATATCAATTTTTATACCGGTTATGGTCACAATAAAAGGAAGATTTTTTTATATCGATTGGAATTATAACCAGTATAATAAGTCATTTTTTCTTACACAATTTTCCCTTCCCTAGTACATCTTTAATACCAGTTTTAAAAATGATACAGAAACAAGCTTTTTCCTATACCAATTCCAGAACCAGTATAAAAAATTCTTTTTTAACCGATATAAAAAAATCTATTTTACACTATGCCGCACAAAGTTTACACATTGTTAAGATTCAAACATCATATATAAAATATGCAACTTTCCATATCTATAAGTTAGATTTCAGAACACGCTTATGTTCTTACCCCACGATTCACGATGACTGTGGTGATTAAATCTCTGTCTTCAATTACAACTCCACCAATTCCCGCATTGTTAACCTGCATAGAACAACATTTCGTACTGAAACATGCTAACACAAAAAATTACCATGGAGGATTTCTGTGACAAACTTTAACTTAGAACAAAAGAAAGATAGAAGCATCAAAGTCTGACTTTACCAGAATATCAAGTTTACCAAAGTTGGATTTGATAAAATGTGCGAGAGAAGCTACACTTGCTGCATCAGCCACATCTAACTGATGAAACAGCACAAGATGAGAGAGACCTGAGGCTTCCCCCATCTTCAGTTTCAACTCTGAATTGTGATCTGCACCTTATTACAAACCTGTTATGGCTACCATGTTATGCATATCTTTGAGCTCTAAATATGAACACAGACAAATTATGGCTTCCCATACATCACACAAATAAAAAATAATTACTGAAAAAGTTACAGTGCATAGGTTTGGTCAAAGTCACTATGCAACTTAAAATATATTTGCTTAAGTTCAAATTTTTTATTATTTTTTATGTTAAATTCAATCCAGTTAATCTATTGATTGAATTGGATTAGATAGGATAAATTGAATCAAGGTTTTGAATTTTTTTTGAAATTATAATTTTCAAGTATCAATTTAATTAAAAAAAATGACATCTTTTTTATCAAATTATATCACTACTTTTAAGTAAGTTAATAAATTAAATTATAATAAATTTATCTAAATTAATTCAAGATATAATAAAAATAACACAAGTAAAAACTAGATTTATGTTTATTAAAAAATGTGTTTTGCTTAATTCATTCTTATAAAATTTATTTGTAAGCTGATCACAACTATACATTATATTTTGATATTGTATTCAATCATTATGAGATCTCGAACATACACTATTAAGACATTATACATAAGGTAAAGGACACAAAATATATATAGTGCCTCAACCGCTCATAAAATAATACAATAGATCTGGTTAAGATAAACACGAAACATATAGAATAAATTAAAAAATTAAGTATTCACCGAACTTGAGATGGATCCAGTGGATTTGAACTAAAGTGAATCGGCACGTGAATATATGTTTCTGACATTTCGTATGAAAAGTCAAAATCCTATCTTTCCTTCAAGTGCATACGTCACAATTAAAACTTTATTTTATTATTTTATAGTTTTCACATCTGGAATTAGTCGACATGAATTCTAAAATATAAATAATTTAAATTTTCTATCAAATTTTTCTATATTGTTATTTTAACGTGTTTTCAAAATATATAATAAACACTTATTTTTATATTTTAAAATATATTAAAAATAATTTTAATATCTCAACATCATATATTTTGAACAGAAAGAACTAAAATATACATTCTCACTGTCCATATTCCCACTACAATTATGGTCCTTGTCGATATATTAAGTCATATACCTAGTTGCAGCCATGTTGTTGTTACCTTCCCACGTCGATATATATATATATATATATATATATATATATGTTAAAATGGGTTAGAATCTGTTTCAGTTCACAACAGGTTTGGGTTAGATTAGGTTGAAATTTTTTAGAAATTTCAATATGGATATATTTTTAATCTGGCTCATTAAGAACCTGACTCATCCAGATTAAACCTGTGGTGAGCCGGGTTAGTTCACCAACCCGCAAATAAATGGTCACACAAGTTTTTTTTTTGGTTAAGTTGGATTTTGCATTAAGGTCATGTTAGGTTATTTTTTTTAGCGAACACATAAATAATTTGTAGTTTTTTTAATTTGGTTTGTATTTGGATTATATTAAAGTTTATTTAAATTTTAATTAGAATTATAATTTAGTTTTGACTGAAAAAAATAAAAAAATTATATTTTTTTTAATTAAGTGAACCCGTGATGGGCCGGGTCGGGTTCAAATTTTTTTGATTCACTAATAAGTGAGTCGAATTAGATTGACTAACCCGTGGTGAGTCGAATCGGGTCGAGTCAGATTACCCGTTTTGACAGATGCAAGTATGAACAAAGGCGGAAGATGGTTATGACAGAAGGGAGCCACGGCTCCCCCCAACCATTTTTTTTTACTTTTTTCTATTTATTTAGAAAATAATATTTATATATTATTACTTTATTTATATTAATTATTTTTTATTTTATTTTATTTTTTATATATTAAAAGAAAAATATTTATATATTATTACTTTATTTATATATTACAACTTTATTTATATAATATTACCTTATTTATATTAATTTAGTTTTGATTTTTTTAAAATTTAAAAATCACGTTTTTTTTTCTCTATTATAATTTTTTATACTTTTTTATTTGGTTTCTCTCTTCTGTGTCTCCATCTCTTTCTCTCATTTTATTTCCATCTCAATTTTCACCATAACTTTTTTATTATTTTCAAAATCAGATTGCACTATGACAAAATTGAAGAGTTAATGAACATTTTGGACTGAACAATTTCTTCTTTTGAGTAAGTTCATTTTTTTCCTTCTTTTTTTTAAGCAATTTGTTTTCCTCTTGTATGTGGCGCTTTTCTATGCTCTAGGCATATCTCTATCTGTTAGAGATCATAAAATCATGTTTTAATTGTTGATCAAACTCTTCTTTGTGTGGATAAAGCTATTTTAGGCTTTGAAGTTCTGTAAGGGAAGAGCAAGATTAGGAATCTACTCTAAGGTAAGGGAAGCTAATCATTTAGTAGTTATTAGTTTTCTTAAAATATTGAATCTTATTTTTAAGATTTAATTTGGGGTATTCATAATTTTATTTTTTTGTAAATAGGTGAGAAGTGACAAATTTATATTAAAAAAATTATGATAAAAAGTAAAAGAATTGATTCTTTTTTCAAGAGGAATGCATGTGGTGAAGATGAAAAAGATGCATCTACGTGATCTAAAATTGAGAAACTTCATGAGAATCCAAATATTGAAGAAAACGAAAAACAACTCTCTAAGGTTCCTAAAGTTACATATAATGAATTTAAAAATACTTTAGAACGTGATCCGGGGAAGTGTTTTCAAATCTAGCAATACCCACCAAATCAAATTGATGAGGTACGAGGGCTTATCTAAAATGGGGTCCATATCAAATGCATCTAGAAAATTATCAGTTGTCTGGTAAAGATGATCATCCAAGAAGATTTCAGTACACATGGTTTAGCTTATTTCCTTCATGGTTAGAGTATTCGCCATTAAAAGATGCTACATATTACTTACCGTGCTATCTTTTTAGTAAAAAACCATGCAAGCGACCTGGCTTGGATGTTTTCATTGTTACATGCAATTGAATTTATTTTCATTGAATTCTAATTGGCAATAAGCTGATTGTCATTAACATGTCTTAATTTTTTGAATGTTTTTTTATAGGTTTTAAAAAATGGAGGAACATTTTGACTTAAGGTAACTTTTGTTTTTTTTTATATATTATTGTTGTGATAAACTTTATGTTACTCTTTCATATATATTATTGTTATATTGTTTGGATTATATTGTTATGAGTGTTTATTTTGAATAAAAAATATGTTAAAAAATTATTTTTTTTAATTTAAAAAAAGGGTTAATTATGTTTTTAGTCCCTCAAGTATTATGCGATTTTGTTTTTAGTCCCCCAACTAACGTTTGCTCCAATTTGGTCCCTCATGTTTTGAAACGATTGGAAATAGTCCTCCTTTTTG
>Ga0099822_1010309_pt1 | contig 11607 bp, 8 predicted proteins | sample CowpeawhiteBW_FD_76839 | JGI IMG/M metagenome (GOLD analysis project Ga0099822, IMG submission 76839) | Root nodule microbial communities of legume samples collected from California USA - Cow pea white BW | ecosystem: Host-associated > Plants > Roots > Nodule | place: USA: California | collected... | reverse complement strand
AAATATATATATATATATATATATATATATATATATATATATATATATATATATATATACTATGGAAATGAGATTAACATAATATAAAATAACAAATAATAAAAAAGTAATTTAATAGTTTGTGCAAGTAATAAATATTAGACATTGTGATACCTAAATATTCTATAATCGACAGAGTATTTAAAATAATGAATACTTAACTATTCTAATATTAAGCCGTTAAAATATAAATAGAAATTTTATAAATGATTTTTCATTAGTTATAAACACTTAATTATCTACAACCTTTTCTCCAAAGCTCTTTTCCTTCTTTTTAGATTTCTCACATTTTTGTTTATTTGTTTGAAAGGATGACTCCTAAAGCGAGCTCTCTAATATTGTTTGATCAATTTCTCAAACAAAGTAAGTTGATCTTCTACCATTTTCTCTTGTTCAGTTTTGATTTCTGTGCATGTGGGAAATCTCAACCCGCATGTGTAATTTGAGTTCCTTTAGTGTCTTTCCACTGATCAGTGGTTCTGATAATATTCTCTGATCATGATATTGTTGTTCCTAGGTTGAGTTGTGTGTTTTGTACCGTTGAAGGAAGTTGTGGTATTCATTTGAGTTGTTTGTATTGTATATTGTCTCAAAGGTAAGGGAAGATAATTTCATTAATTTTTGTTACCAACATGTTTGAATTATAGATTTATGGTTGTACTGTGATTGGTTATGGTTGTTGTATCTGAGCTGTAGAATGATTTGTCATATGTGAATGTTATGAAATCTAAGTGTTTAAGTTATGTGTGTGTAGACATACTGATGTTTAATATTTCAATTGTATTGGTATTGATGTTTGTGATAAACTTGTAGTTGATATGTGTTGGCATATGTAAAAGGAAATTAGGTTATCTGTACGAGCTTGAGAATGCACAATTATGCAGAAATCAGATTCTACAAAATTATGCATACTTACTAAACGAGAATTACTCGTTGGACAAATTTTGAGTCTAGAAATCGTTGTCTTGGAAGTCGTTGGGCGAACTATAAGTCAAGGGCTCCCTAATTTGAAACTCGTTGGGTGAATTATTGGAGGAAGTCTTGTACTAGAGTCCCAATGATACACTCGTTTGGCGAGTAATTTGTCACTGGTCCAAGAGGTACTTTTTGTCAAACGAGTAGACGTACTCGCTAAGCGAGTGGATTAGAACATGAACCCTTGTTAACTGATTTATTTAAAGAATTGGATAGCTTTTATGAATAATTGGTTCGGAGTTAATTGATGAATTAGAAATTGTTGATACTAATTCAAGGAGAATTAGTAGTGGTTGTTCTAATGTAAGCATTGATGTAGGGGTCCATCCGAAAGTTCTCCTGATGCTTTAATAACCATTCAAAATTTTCAAGTAGAAAAAAATGGAGTATGTGGTGAGAGAACCAGGAAGTCTTAGTCTAAGGATTTTACCTTGATCAAAGATGTTAACGGACTAGACTAACCTTGTGTGTGGTAATGTTTACCGCTCTGTGGAACATCCAATGTCACTACAAGTACACAACTTATCGAGATTAAACATCAATGAATCAGCTGTCACTATATGTTTAAAGTTTGAAAATTAATTAAATTTTTATATGTTTTTTAAATGATTTTCATTTCACAATTTTCAGCATAACAGTGGAAACAAATTAATTAATCTTCTTCTAATAGATTTACTTCTATTTAGATTTTAAGAATATTCATTATATAGAATATTAACTGACTACATACAGTTTTTTCACATGAATAATTTGATTCAAAGTGAATACTTATTTATTTGACAAATTTTCATTTTTTTCCCATTAGTATGTGATTTTTATTTTTAGTATAAGTTATGATAACTTTTATATTTAGTATATTAACTAAAATCTTATTAGTCTAGTATATTACATTTTAGTTGGTCGATGGTTTTCATATGGACTCTCATTTAATCATGTGAAATTAAGTTTAATAGTATTTATTATATCTAGTGATATTACATTTTTGATAATTTTTTTAGAAACATCCTAATTAACCTTTTTTTTATTGAAATTAAAACATTATCATCTCTTTATTTTATCTACATGAAAATAAAAAATGTAAATGAATAACATACCTACGTATTCACAATGGATTAATGAATTAAGAAGTCAGGTTAACAAAAGGAGGTTGAATTATTTTTGCATTTTTCTGTTGGTTATAATATATATATATATATATATATATATATATATATATATATATATATAATATATATATATATATATATATATATATATATATATATATGATTCTGCTGGATAAGCTTCAGATAATTTTGTTAATCATTCGAGGTCTTAGTATCATATTTCTATTATTTGAAAAATCTAAATAAAGATTACTAATAAAATAAGTGAATTAAATATTTTTCTTACAAATAAATACATTTTGGTGGCTATTTTGCAATAGGAAATTTCTTCGTAATTTTAATTAAGACTTATCAACGAATTTCTAAAAGATAAAAGCCTCCACAAAATCAGTTATTAAATGTAATAAAATGTCATTAAATTTAATATCACATAATGATTGAAAAAATACGTTAAAACTAGCATACAGATCACTAAAACTGATCAAATTTTAATTAGAATACTAAATAAAAGCCATAAAAGGTTATTGTACTAAAATCAGATATTGTCAAAACTTGTTATATAAGAATAATAAATAAATAATTGTTTCATAATTTTAATTATCCACATTGAAAGAACCATAAAGAGTTAACGACTCACTTAACCAAATTGTTTAAAATCCAACTAAAAACAACTTTATAAGACTACTCAACTTTTTGTCCTATCTTTTAAAGATTTTCAAAATTCAATTTTAGTCCTTAAAATTACTATTTATAGTCCGTCTAATTTTAAACAACAATTTTACCCTCTATAAATTAGAATAACAATCAAAGGTACTAAAAATTGACAAAAATAGAGGAATTAAATCTACACTTTAGAAAAGACAAATAAACATATTTTTCCTATATTTTCTTTTTCTGTCTGCACTATAACATTCACAAAATAAAGCAGCTTCATCAATTATTACAGTTTTTCTCTCTTTGTGATACAATAGCACACACCAATAACCAAATTACTGAAAGATTATATCAACTAAATATAAGACAATTTCATAGTATATAAGTGAAATGCAAATCTTACCTTACAAATCGACTTTGTGGGGGTTAAGAAAGACTTAAACTTCACTTCTAACATGGTATCAAAATCATTGTTTAAAAAAAATCTATCCTAGTGAGATTTTTTGAACATTCTGTTCTATCTGCAATCGGACCGCTAACATATCATCCATTAATTTCTAATCTCACGCACAAGATGTATATACCTCGACATGAGGAGATGTGTTAAAATAAGTGAGGTACAAACTTCACTTTATAAATTCGATTTTGTGAAATTGAATTAGACTTAAACTCCACTTCTAACACAAATGGCTAAGTAGATTACTAAAGTAATGCAATGCACTTCAGGGATTGAAGCAATATTCTTAGGTGGTAAGTTATTTTTCTTCTCATTTGGTGAACAATCTTCATACAAAATTCTGATGAAGGACCCAAATGCAGTCTCAGGATGCCATGGACAGACTTCTGATAGAAACAATTTGGTTTGTACTTATGCAGTGTAACTATCAAGACTTTAAAGCTTGTCTACTTCTGAACTTGGTTAGCTTAAGATAGTTGTGGAACTTAGTTGTTTTACTATGATTACAGATTGTAATGATGTATAATGAACTTTTTAAGGTAAATGTAATACTAAACATGTGGCACGAAGCAATTTTTCATGCAGAAATTTAGGTAAATGCTTCAAAACCTAGTGGAATATGCAGTCTGTTATTACACTTTTCATAGAACCCTCTTGGGTTTAACTTTCAGAATACGATCAACTTTTCCCTCCACATCTTTTCCTCCAATCATATCAATTTCCATATCAACTGGCTCCATGTTAAATTGGCGAAATACTCCCCATAAAAAATGTCCAGCCTTTACTTCAGCAATAACACCTGCACACACTAGTTAATGTCAACAAATGTTGATTGTGTAACGCAGGCGAATGGGACAAACAAATTCCAAATAAGATCATGTTAAGTATCACTGTGAACTTTAACATCTCAACGATACTGACACTCCAAAACTTATCGATCATTTGCTATCACATGAGAATTTATTAAAAAGAAAAAAAAAATAAAAGAATACAAAGCTTGGGGTACAAGACCACACCAAATCCATGATAAAAGTTAATATTTCAAACCTGCTCTCTCCTCCCTGAATTTTGATGTTAAATATTCATGAATGGAAAGGAATTATTGAAGAAAAAGCAGAGCTAATGAATGAAGCAGTTTAGTTTACATACCCCTTGAGTCTATGTCAAGTTGATTTGAGGTAAATACTAGCAATTCCACTCCATCAATAAAACTTCTTAGCATTGCTTTCTCGTCATTCATAAACTTCAATATGTCATTCAGGTCCTTTCTCAACCTACATTCAATGGAGAACATGTAGGATAAGCAGCTTAAACCGCAATTGCCCACATGGATGACACCAAAAAGAAAAAGGAAAATGAAAAAGATCAAGAAAATAGGAAGAAATGACCTATCAGTATGTTCTGATGGAAAGAAGTACAATGCAATATCCTGAAGGTTAGGAGAATCATCTGGGAATATATCAGTCAAGACATTCAATGCAGGAAGTGACTCCAGTTGCAGAACTGATGGCATTTCTCTTGAAAGTTTATATGCTTTCTTGTTAACCATGCATGGTGTTTGGGCCTCAAATCCATCATAAATTATGCTAGATGCAGCTGCTTGAAGAATTTGGATCTGACCCCTACAAAATTTGGGATGAGTAAAACTGTAACCTTCACCCAACAAATGTTTGCTGTTTCAAGTATCATATTCTTGCAATAAATTCATCAATAAATTCATATAATGCTAGGAGACCATATATAGAATTGTTTGTTTTGATAATAAATAAGAAGATAGCCTATGTTCTACTCACAGAAGTGTTTTTGAGCAGCCAGAAAGTTTGAATTTATTAACAAACTCAGTTTTAAAAAAAGAAAATAAGAATTTATTTTTCTCTTCTATAAATTTGTATAGAAAAGTTATTCCAAAGGAATCCTAGACACATTAAACCTAATTATACACGTCCCAATAGTTTATTTGAGATTTCATAGAGGTTCCTATGTTATACCAATTGTAATAGAATGTCATTATAGTTTAGAAGGAGGAATTTAAAAAAAAAAATTAACTCTTCAGACATAATCACGAACTTTACAAGATCAAAACCATTTATTTTAACAAAAATAAGCAAATATATCTTGCAAATGTGATTGCTTGTAATTATACCCTAACATGGCCGCATTTGTTTATGGAATGGGTTATTTACCACCGTAAAGGGAAGGAACAAAACTTCATAGATATTCAAAATAAGAGAAAAAGTCAAAACACAAAAGCTCATAGCTTTTATCCACCCATGTACATGGTGATTCCTAAAGCTGAATCTGCTTGAAAGAAGGAATAAAAAATAGTAAAATATAAAATTGAAGAGAGATCGATAGTTCCAATCTCATTGTAACCACCATACGAAATTTTATGTGCACTAGGAAGGAAGTGCAATGCAAGGTAAAAAGGTTATCAATGACAAGTTTAAGGCAAAAAAGAAGGTACATACCTCCAAGCATGAATTGAGGAGGGTAAAAATTTACGATAAAGGTCTAAGTTTTGTTGAATGCTCTGAGCATCATCGCTAGGTTCACCAGCTAAGGAAGAGAGAGAGCAAAAGAAAAGGGAATAAAATAAGATATGATATGACAGCTTGAGAACCCCACACCAGATGCAAGTGACTAATATCATCATACATCATTCATATACTATATAATGTTAGACTTAAACACAAGAGGAAAGTCCAACTCAAAAAAACTAGTTCATTAGATGGAAGAACCTCAAGACTTAAGTACCACATCAAATAGTTTATCTTACTCAATATAGAACTCCTAATACATACATAACACAACCCTTACATTTGCATGTAGAGATGTTAGGATTTAACACCAGTTAAAAGCATCAAACGTAACACAGAATGAAATCATGACAAGAAAAGTATCCTTGCTAACCAACAATAGCCAAAGATTTTGTTGCTGATAAATCTCCAAATGGGGCATCTTTTGTAGCCTTTTCTTTCTGAGGATCATGGGCCTGTACATTTTTATCTGCTACCACTCCACCAAAGGGTTGCTGATTTTCTTCTATACACTCCTGTGTTGATCCTACTAGAACCATAAAACAAATCACAAACTTATCTCCTGGTAAACTTGAAAAGCAGAAGATTTAGAACATTTTTTTCTAAACCAGTCATACTGTGGTTCTATATCTCTGATAGTTCAAACTCTTACACAGTCAATGCCAGTGAATGGAAATTAAATTTAGACCCAGGATCTGTTATAACAAATTTCTACAAAAGCACATATACGAGAGAAAAAATAAAATGAGTTTTTCAATAAGCTAAAATTTGCTTATGCACAAGTTAAAAATAAGAAAATTTATGAAAAGCTTTTACAAATTAGCCTATTAATGAGCTAATTTTACCTCATGAAAAATCTCATTTCCTTTTTTCTTCTTATTTTCTCTCCAAAAAGTGTTATTGCAGAAACGTATCCAAACTGACTCTTTATATATGATAACTTCTTTTAAAACAATCCAGAGAGTTATTAAATTAAAGATTATTTCTCTTTAACTATACATACAAATGCATTGAAACCAAGCAGTGGGTGTAAGAAACTCTGACTAGACAGGAATGAACATGCTCAAGTGCACATTTTATTTCCATCAAATCAGATTAAAACCCAGGCAAGCTCAGCACATTAAAACTTTGTGCTTTCAAGAACGTGCACCATAAATGCTAAGAAAAATAGACATGGAAGCAAAAATGGAGGGAAATTCCTACCTTTAAACAATGAGCAAGAAGCATGTTGGTTAGTCATTGGCCTCTTGTGTACTTCATCATTTCTTGGAAGCTTCCCAAGTACTTTAGGAGGTAATATGGGAGGATTTGGTTTTGGAGTCAGGGAGGGAATCTTGGAAATAACATTTTTTGATCCAGCAGAGGTCCTCCCAGAAGAAAGCCTAATGACTTCATCTAAGTCAAGGTACTTCACTTTGGCTCTTTTGACAGATGGTTTCCTTTTACAAGCCCAGGAACTGACATCCTGGTTCACTTTATAAGGTGAAGTTGAATCGTGCTTGGATTGGCAAGTCTCACAGAGCCAGTCTTTAGGAATTATTGTGGTATTAATTTGAACGCAATAACTGAAATGGGATGGATATAGCATTGATTAAGAAAAAAGGTTCTATGCCACACTTATACTACTGCAAAGGCATATATATATAAAAAAAAAACATAGGTCAAACCAAAGCCAATAATTTGCACTTTTTTAGTCTTTCTTCATTCTTATTAATAATGCAAATATTTACAGTTTTTTAGGTTTTCAAGCTTCTTGGTAAAAAGAATGCAAATTCAAATAGATAGGATACCACTTGCCTGCTTTTTTTTTCTCATTTATTAGTTTGCTTAATAAGACAAGAAAGTAATCATGCCACAAAAATTAAAAGACTGAAAGAAAATAAATAAGTAATGAAAGAGAATGGCCAATTTGAGATCATTACGCATGTCGAATCACGCTGCATTTAGAGCAAGTAACAACTTTTTCTATCAAACCACGAGCACCGCATATATCGCATTGTTCAAGCTGCAAGGAATAATGAACTCATAAATATCTATCTGATTAAGTCCAACTAATGTCATACTCCATAAATATAAGGGAAGGGAGGGGATATATTATGATGGAAAAGCTAATTGGGTGAACTCTTCTTCAGGGAGATTCAATTTGAAGACACTGATTTTCTTTGGAGGAAACTTGATACCCAAGAAAAGTACAAAGCAAATTGCAATTCCAAAGTCAAGTGGGAGAGATAAAAAAAGATGGTTAAGAAAGGTTAACGTATATGGAATCACTACCGGTTAGGAACCATGAATTGAAAAGAGAAAACAACAAAATAAAAATAGGAAAGACCTCTCTCCTTCAAAAAGTTTCCCTCATAAAGGATTTCTCCATTCCCAAAAAGCTAATGCTGAATGTACAAAATGAACATCATTCCTCTCTCCTAAACTTCTTCCCTTATTTATATCTAACTGACCTCAATTAACTAATTAACTCAATAATATTCTAACTATCTTGACTAACTTCTCCTTACACCCTAACAATCCAACCTTCCTAAAACTCATTAATAAGAATTTTTCTTATGGAAATGTGAATTCCTAAAACAGTTATGCATGGTTGCATCTCCACCTTCAGTTTCCTTTTTGTTTAACTCTACAATTGTGTTATCAAGAAACTAATCTTTACAGCCCACAATCTTCACTCTCTTTATTCATGCATCCACTTCTTCCTCCATCACAATCCTTGTTTCTCTTGCTAATTTCACTTCATTTTTGTTTTCTTCTCCACTACAAAAGAATGTGAGTTTTTATTATTGAACCTTCTTTACTTTGACTCAGCTTCCCCTTCTATGCTTCTACCAAAGGTGTGCAGCTCCAACCTTTTTGTCCGACAACTAGCCTCCACTTCAATGCATTTTGATCCACTTTCCTCCATTTCTATATTTGTCTTGCTCAATCAAATGTGGATCACCACCTTCGTTCAATATCTTGTGTAGCATGTGTTTCAGCTCTAAAATGTTGGTCCTCTCTTCCAACAACACTGAGGAAGTTTCCATTTCTTTGCTACAAACTTTCATCTCGGTTTACTCTCTTTGCTTCATGGCAGTCAATCATTCAATGATGTGGCTACCATAGCTATCTCTGAATCTTGTTTTAAAAGCTTTAAAAATGATTCCCAATCTGAATTCTGGGTTATCTTTGGCACCAACAATAGAAGCAAAGCATTGTCATGCTCTCCTTGCTCATGGATGCATATTAATTGTAGCTTATGCAATGAATAAATGTTTTGCACGTCAAGAATTTTTCAGCCCTACCAATCTCGATCTGCCCCCAAAATCTACTAAAATGAGCATCCTTCTTCTCTTCTCTTCTTCTTCCACTATTCATATCTAGCTAACACCTTCAAGTAACTAACTAACTCATTAATATCCTAATTATCTCCTAACTAAATTATCCTTATGCCCTAATATAACCAGTGAAATTTGTAATTGATAACCTAGCAACCTTAAGCAACTCCAAAACTAGTCTTCTATCAAAAGCCATGGTGATAAATACTCAGAAAACTGTCCCCTTGAAAACTACTTTTTAAGGGGAGAGGACCAAACGTTTAAGTACTTCATCGAGCATCCCAAACTAACTCAAGCTGACACTTAATGCCACTTTAGTCAGCCTTTCTAGCCAGCCCCACTATAGAGAGCCCGTTTTGATAAACCAAAAACAAGTTTTGATACCAATTGATAAGCAGTAGGAGAACCCTCTCTTAAAAGAAAATAAGTGATAATAAAAATATGAGGATATCAAACTACTCTACAGGAGACATAACCAAATCCCCATCATACCACCCTACCCCTGTTTGTGCACTTGGGCAACCATCCCTTAAAAGCTAGTTGTTAAGAGGGGCAGAACCAAGTACAAAATTACTTCATCAAGCATCCTTTAATACTAAGTGTGGGACTTACACTCCCTATACCCAAGTCCTTATTGTACCACCAACCCCTATGCAGATTGTTCTTTTCAACACACCAACAATAAACGTTGATACTAATGATAAGCATCCAAACAAATGGGTCAAGGGGGAGAAAGAGAATCAAACACTCAAGTACTCCACCAATCATCCCACCATACTATTCAATGTGGAATTTAAACACTCCATAATGCCCGATCCTGATCACACCACCACTTTGTAAGGGAGCGTAACATGAAAGCTTCTTACTATTTCAAGGAAGTATTATTCAAAATCAATGTAGTGAGTAACAAGTGACATAGAATTTTGACTCTTAAAACAATTTACACGGCACAGCACGATGCTCTAAAAATAGCAAACTCCAGCAGAAAACCATACAATAGAAAATGATAAATGAACACACAAAGGGCAAGTTAAGAGCAGAAATGCTTTGTTTTTTGCTTACCTTGATATTTTCCTTGGGTGGCTGCATTGTGTCTGGGGGTACTATACTCTTTGTGAAAGACAAGGGTGAGTCCTAAAAAACTGCAACTTTTAACATTCTGGAAAAAACTGAAAGCATACAATGAAGTATCAGTATGAAGTGTGAGAATGTATAAATAAAAAATCTGTTGATGCGGACCTTGTTCGATTCCAAAGTGATGAACTTGCTGAAACACAAATACTTAACCAAATAATACGAAAAAGGGGTTTCAGTTTTTGCGTGAGGAAAAAGCTCTTTCTTTTTCCTTCTTCACTTCTACAACAGCATGCTGAATGAAAGAAAAAGACTTTAGCTTGGTGGTTTCATTTTACAGCACAAAACATCCATAGCTCTATTCTCTGCTAATCTCTGTGAATGCGTGAAACTTCCTCAACAAGTTTCATTACCTCTTCTGGGTTGAGAAGAGGATGAAAGAGAAAGAGAAAGAAAGAGAAAACTGAAAGGGAAAAGAAAAAATACTGAAACCATTTTGGCATTTTGTTCAGGTCAAAGAATAGTCAAAGCATAACATCGAAACAGTGGCACCTATTTTGGATCATTTGCATTACGTGCTCCTTGGTTTCGCATCATTTGAACAAAAAGAAAACGAAATTATTTAAGGAAATAATAAAACCTTTTTGGTTTTGTATTTTGTTTAGTTGAGACTTTATTGTTTATGATTTTAAATGGATGAATTCAATTTTTTTTTTAAATATTTGATTGTAACCCATCTTTGTATTTAAATTTATCGTTCAGACAATATTTTTCCATTACAAAAATAATAAAACGAGTAATTTATTTACGTTTTACAGTTTGATAATTAATTAATTAATTAATTTTTAAAGTGTACAAATTTAAATTGGATTTATTCGTTGTTCATACTTTATTGTGATGAATCACTTTTTTTGTGACATTATTATTGTTGGAATATTTGACTCTATAAAAAGACTTAAATAGAGTTTAGACTCTTATTTTGGAGAATTTGACTAGATTGGTTAGCAAATAAACCACATAACAAATTTTATATTAATTTATCCAAAATCATAATTTGCATTCAATTCTTTATTAATTTGAATGAACGGTTATTTGCCCATTTGTTATCAAACATTTCCAAAGTTAAAAATAGTGTTTCATATACTTGAGTTTTACCGTTTTATTATGCTTTTATTTAAGTGGTCGAATACTACTGTATTTTCATAATATATTGATTACAATTAATTTTAATATTTTAAAATATATTAAAAGAATATTTAAAATACTAACATAATGTACTTTAAAAAAAAAAAAAAAAAAAAAAAAAAAAAATATAATAGAAAAAAATAAAGAAAAAAAAAAAAAAAAAAATATTATTTTTTTAAAGGGGAATTTTTTTATTGTGGTGAAAAATATAAGGTCAACTACAACCAAATAAAAAGAATTTTATTGCTAAATTTTTT
>Ga0099822_1010308_pt1 | contig 11609 bp, 5 predicted proteins | sample CowpeawhiteBW_FD_76839 | JGI IMG/M metagenome (GOLD analysis project Ga0099822, IMG submission 76839) | Root nodule microbial communities of legume samples collected from California USA - Cow pea white BW | ecosystem: Host-associated > Plants > Roots > Nodule | place: USA: California | collected... | reverse complement strand
AAAAAATAATAAAAAAAAAAAAATATATATATATATATATATATATATATATATATATATATATATATATATATATATATATATATATATATATATATATCAGATCATTGCAAAAAATTGTTGAAAAGCAACATAGAGTTGATGATTCCAAAAATAGATGCATATTGAAATTTGATACACCTATTAATAATGAAGGCTACACTATCTTGCAACTTTACAAGAAACGAATGATGGAAATTAAGTAATACATAATTCAATGTGTAAATGATTTGTTAGAATTATATTCACATCTGATTTGAGCAAAACTAAACTTTGACCTAAGTGAAGTAAAGAATATTCTTCACGAGTTAAGCAGACAATATTACACGATATGAATAATGAGACACATGTAAATGATAAATCCAAAGAAATAAGAGTTAAAAGTGGAAAGTTGGCTCTGCAGACATACCTGTGGTGCATAGATACAACCCAATGCTCCAACAATTAGTCCTCCCAATACAAAACCACCAACAAAAATACTTCCACTGATTGATCTTCCACCATCACCACTGTTCTAGCAGAGAGATTAGAAACACAATAAAGTTACATAATGTCAAAAGGTATACCAACTTGTTTAAATTATGCTCATGCCAATATTTTAGACAACCAAATGAGGTAAATGTAAGGTACAGTTGATGATCACAGCACTATTTAACTAGAAACACAAAATGAAACAACAAGAATAGCTGGAGCTTAATAATATTTGTGATACCCACGATTGAGTCAACTGCTATTACTATTTGTGGTTTTTACTTGGTTCATTATTCTGTTATCTAAGGGCGCGAAACTAAGAGTCAGTTTCTTTTTATCAATTAGTCATCCATGATGAGGTGGCTCAGATATTGTTTTCTGCTTTATGTTCTGTAGGTTATTAAGACAACTGTTGTAGTTTTTCAGTATTTAGAAATAGCATTCTCTTTGAAAATCTGCATGTCAGTTGTTTTATTTTAACATCCCAAATCATACTCTAGATTTATGCTAAACAGTCATATAATCCCACCCCACAGAAAGAATGCACAAGAAGTTTAAGTCATCATACCCAGCTCGAATAACAAGTGGCTGGTTACGTGATGTTTTAGCTCTGAAAGAGGAGCCTGGAAAGTGTTCACCAGAGTTGATTTTCAACAAGCATTTGTCCATCGGCGTCAATGAGGAACCTGGCATTGATCTGAGTATTAGATTTCTGGAAAATCACTAAAAAAAGGGTGTTGTTGGATATGTGGAACTTTAATAAGTTACCATTATAATTACAGTAGCTAGGATCAAACACCATTGTTTATTCCATGAATTTTGCTCAAAGATGTTTTCATTAAGATATTTGTCACACGTACACATATATAAAAATCTCTAAAACCTGTAATGATAAAAAGACACATACCTTGCCCAACACTGCATCCCCTGGCATCACAATTATGTAAACAGACTTCAACACAATTACAAAAGACAAAATAAAACAAAGCAAATATAATCTGATCTTTGAAAGAGGTTACTTGTATTGTTTTGGTCTTTGAAGATTTTCTTATGCACAAATTGGTCATGAAAATGTTGGCTTGCTAACAAGTTCACTCTACCGATGTCCTATAAACTTGCTAACAAGTTCATATCTTTGGGGATCAATTTGTACTTAAGGAAACTTTTGGAGACCAAAACAGCACATCACACGATAGCATGTTTCGCAGCCATATTATATACTTCTCTAAAACAAAACATAGAAAAAGAAGGCAGCATGCATGTATCATCCACCTCCTGGAAATGAAATATATTTTCAATATGCACATTAGGTATACACAAAAATAAAGTTTAGTTCACATTCTCATCTTCCACATTTTCCTTTCATCCCAAAAACAAACATAGCCTAACGAAAGAGGAATCTCTTAACACAATCCAACTAAATGAATCTAAACCCCATTATCTGGGAACCAAACACCAAAGTCACACACAACTAAAACCACTCCAAAAACACTAAACTCTTCCATTTTCATTGAACCCAAAAAAAAAAAAAAACAGGGACTTTCGGAGTATCCGAGAATTATAATATACACAGGCACAAATAAATAAAAGCGGCAAACTTGATACAGTGAACAACCTCAGGAAAAACTAAAGGAAAACAGTGGAAAGTGCAACTGAGAAAAAAAAAAATGTAAGAAAAAAGGGAACAGCTTTTCCAGTTTACAGTGGTGCCCTTTTGGTATGGAAATGGTAATGATGAGAGTGATGGAAGTGATCACCTGAGAGAAAGTGGGTCTTAGGATTCTTCGGCAAAGCGATGAAGCTTGATAGAGTAGCCATCTCAACGAAGCCAAAATAAAACTCTGATTTTCTTTCTTCCCTCCTTTCCTCTGTTATTGTTATTTTGCTTGTCGTAGAAACCAACAGGAACAACAACAGATCCTACTACTTCTAGTGTTGCGCTTCGATATTGTCGCTAGATCTCGTTTTAATTTCGTTATTAACAAGACCGTTAAAAACGTTGGGCTTTGGGCTCGTTTCTTCGGCCACGGCCCACTAGTTTTCTTTTATTCTGTTTTATGGGCTTCAATCTTTCTTGTCTTTGTATTTAAACTAATATTTTATTTAAATACAATACAACATAAAAACATTTATCAATTTAATATCAAATAAGGTTGCATTTTAAATTATTAATTGATATCAGAAGTTGAATACAAATCCTCTGTTTCCTTTCTGTTTTCATAATGATTTAATCTAAATTACTCAAAATGAAAGAGAAGTGATTGGCAGTCAAAATAATGAGTTCAAGTATGTTTGGATAATTTTTTCCTTAATGGCATTTGCGAAAATAAAATATGAAAAAGTATTCTTAAAAAAATTTAAAATTAACCTACACCAATAATAAAAATGATTTCATATTAATTTATTTTAAAAATATTATTTTAACTTAAACATAAGTTCCTTTTAGTATATATATATATATATATATATATATATATATATATATATATATATATATTTGAAATATGTATAAAGAATTGCTTAAATATAAGTTTAATTGAACAAGAAAACCTAATTATTTATCTCTTTTATTTACCGGGTGATTAAGAAATAAAAAAACACTTGTCAATGTTAAAATAAGTTAACTCTGGGTTTTCACTACGAGCAGGATTAAAAATAACTTAATCTAACCAAATTTATTTTATGGTGAACTAAAAATTTTACAACCTAACTTAATTCATAACGAATTGATGGATTCTCAACTCAACCTGACTTAAACCTATAATAAAATAGATTAACTTATGTATTAAAATTCATTTTAATATCTCTAATTGTCATACGTCGCCTCACGCTGATTCTTAGAAATGAATAGTTAAAAACCTGAACTAACTGACTGGTGTTGAAAGTGTGATGGACCATTTTTCATTCGTAATAATAGACCTGAAATACAATAAATTCTGTTTGTTTTTCTCTAAATAATTTGAAGAAAAAAAATAAAACTAGGTATTTCATGTACATATTTAGGTAATAAAATTTTTCTCGCACAGTTTTGGAAAAAATAAAATCTTCGATATGGACATAAAATTAATCTTATTTTATTAAAACTAATTTACTTTTAATTATTCTTTTTTTAATATTCTGGTGTTGACATGATGATTTAGTAATAATTGACCTGGACTGTAACTAGCCAGTCAAACGAAATTATCATAGATTAAAATTAAAAAAATCTCTTAAATTATTTTAATTTTAAAAGAGTCATTTTTTTAAGAGTATTAAGAGATGCTTTTCAAATTTTAACCAAAATCTTACTCCAGTGATCCTTATCGTGTCTTTTCCCCAGCGATGCATTTGATACTTTCTAAGTTACAAACAATACAACACATACTAAAGTTCGTTACAAAAAATGTATTTTTTTCCATGTGTATTATTTAGTGGACTATATAGTTTATAAATATAAAATTTAGGGTTTATATTATTTATTATATATTTTTATAATTGATTATTCCTTAGTATAAAAAGTGTATAACTTATTATATTAGTATACAAAAAGAAGGATTAGGTCGATACAACTTTCACAAAAATTTTAAGAACCAAATTATATTTTTTATATATAAATTATTTTTATAATTAAAAAAATATCATTTCCTTTTATTATTATTTTTTACTCAAAACAAATATATATGATAGTAAAATCTAAAAAATATATGACAATAATATATACAAAAGAGAAACATAAAATTTATTATTAACAATAATATATTAAAACAAACAAAAATTATCTATAGTCAAAGCATTGTTTTACAATTTTTCAATGACTTAAAATCTTCAATAATTAAATCAAAACTAAAGTTTGTTGTAATATCCCTTTCAATATAGATTAACTTACTACTTGTTAATAAAAATGTAGCCTCTATCTTATTTTTAATATAAATTTGTCATCTCGCACTTGTTTAGGTAAAGATAAAATTATGAATACCCTAAATTAAATCTCAAAACTAAGACTCAATATTTTAAGAAAATTAACAACTTTTAAAGGATTAGTTTCCCTTACCTTAAAGTAGATTCTTAATATTGCTCTTCACTTATACAACTTCAAAGTCTAAAATAGCTTTATCTATCAAAGAAGAGTTTGATCCATAATTAGATCATGATTTTATGATTTCTAATTGATAGATATATGACTATAACGTAGAAAAGCTACATAAAGAGGAAACATAATGCTTCGGAAAAAAAGGGATAAAAAATCAACTTACTCAAAAGAAAAAATTGTTCAATCCAAAATTTTTTTAACTCCTCAATTTCGCCTTGGTGTAATTTGATTTTTAAAATGATGAGAGATTAAGGTTGAAAATTGAGATAAAAAAAAAAAGGTGAGAAAGGGATGGAGGTACGAAAAAGAGAGAAACCAAATAAACAATAACAAGAAATAACAAAATAGAGGGAAAACATGATTTCAAATTTTTAAAAATCTTTTTTAAACTAAATTAATATAAAGAATAAAATAATATATAAATATTATTTTAAAATAAATATAAAGAATAAAAAAATATTGGGAGAGTAAAAATGAGTACGATGAATATATAAATAAAAGGTGTTAATGTTAGGGTTTATGGTAAAAATGAGTAAGATAAATATACAAGTAGAAGGGCTAGGTCAGGGTTCAAGATAAAAATGAGTGCGATGAATATATTGTTGGTTCTCAAGTAAGTATTCACCAAAGTCCCACATCGAGTAATATGAAGAAGAAGAAGAGAGTAGCAGAAAAATACTATAAAAGTAAAGAGTTGGTTTTAGAGTTGTCACCACAACTTAATAGGTCTCTTGGGTGTATGAGGAGCTTGGGTAGTTGTGTGTCATTGAAAGGTTTGCAAATTTTGCTAGAAAAATTGCACTGTGAAGGGTTTACAATTTTGGTCCACAAAAAATTGCACTTTGAAGGGTTTGCAATTTTGGTCCATAAAAAATTGTATGAAGGCTTTCAATTTTTGCTCGAAAAATTGCATTTCGGTGATAATACTTCTTGTTGAGTGTTTGTGGATGTAGGCCTTGAGGTGCCGAACCACATTAAATCTCCTGTGTGCTTTTATTTATTTTTCTGCTCTTATTTGTGTGTGTGCTTCCGCTTGAAGAAATTACTATTTTTAGTGCGTGATTTCTCAACATATATAAGTATAAGCGTTAGGGATTAGGGTAAAAAGAAGTAAGATGAATATATAAGTAGAGAGATGTTGTTTGGATTTGATGTGTGTCCAAAGTCCTGTATAGGTAATAATGATAAGATCACTTATATGAAATTGAAGTACCATATCCGATAAAATTGAACAATATATGACTAGTATATAAGGAGTAAGTCACACATCGACTAGAAATGAGTAAAATTACTAGTATATAAGTAGAGTGACTCATAAACTAAGTGGAGAGGCTTTAGGTATTCAACGGTACGAAGTCCCACATCAGTTAAAAATCAATAAGTTGACTAGTTTGTTAGGGTTTGGGTTGGGGTTGGTGTTGGGTTTAGGTTAGGGTTTGAGGGGCTAGGGTTAGGGTTCAAGGTAAAATTGAGTACAATGAATATATAAGTAAAATGTGTTACTGTTAGGGACCAGGGTGAAAAAGAGTAAGATGAATATATAGGGAGAAGGGTTTTCAAGGTAAAGGGTTGTGGATTCAGGGTAAAAGTGAGCAAGATGACAAATATATAAGTAGAATGACTTGAAAACTCATTAAGAACAAATTTTTAGGATTCACTATGAGGTGCAAATCTAACATTGGATAAAAATGAATAAGATGATTAGTATACAAGTAAAAAGAACAAAAAATGATTTAAAAATAAATAAGATGACTACTTGGTTAATGTCATATTTAGGGTTATGATGAATAGGTTATGGTGGGATTAGGGTTAAGGTTATGATATGGGTTATATTTTTAAATTTATGTTTTAAAAATTTTGTTCAAAAGAAGGGTATTATTTATGTAAATTTAAATTTTTGTAATATTTTAAAATAAAATAATAAAAAATGGTTTATTAAAGAAAACAAGCAAATATTTATTCAAAAATTAATTGAATATAAATATCATTTATCAAAAGACCTATATGTGTAGTCTCATCCTAATATATTTTATAGAATATTTTAATATATGGATTGCTTAGTCCGAATCTCAATTTGTTATACTATATTTAATTGAAGGTTCTGAGTTAGTTCTCACCATTTTCTATAGTCGTGAAACTCACGTTTTTTTTTGTCTTTACCCGAAATTATTAGATTATTAGGAGATGTAAAAAAAAAAAAAAAAACATTCCACTATATTTTTAAAAACACATTTTTTTAATTGAAATTTATTTAAAATATGTTTTTATAGATATCATATATACCATTCAACGAATCTCATGTAGTTTTACAATTTTTATTTTTTGTAGTTAATGAAAAAATGCGTTAAAAATAATGAGTTAGATATTAAAAAAAAGAAAATATTGTGATGAATTCTTCTCCACCATGTCACGGCACAGTTACAGATCTTATTTGGTGAAGTTTGCATCCCATAAAATATTAATTGTGAATGTTATATAATATTAATTTAAGTGAGATCATTTACCACGGTTAGTTTAACAAAACAATCAAATAATATTGCAGTACCATTGGATCAAGTGTAACAAATTTGAATATAAAAGTCATTTGAAAAATTATGATTTCTAGATATACTTTCTATATCTAATGAAATTTGATTTGTAGTGAGACGTTTTCTTAGCTGTTACCAAAATTAATACTGTTTCTTTATCAGCACTAATAATGTAATTTTTAATATATATTTTATGTTTTTAATTTAATTTTATTATATACATGAGTTAAAAAAAGTGACTACAAATTAACGTGTACACAGTGGATACAATTTTGAAGGATAAATATGTTTTTTCTTTTTTAATCTTGGTTTTAACTGAAAGTTAAAATTAGTTTCTAAGTTTTGGTCCATTTTAGTCCTAACTTCAACATTATGTGGATTTAATCCATTTAAGTAAATTATGTTAGGTTTATTTGACGTTTCACACGCACAATAATAATCTTTTAGCTATCACTTTTGAAACCTAAAAAAAAAATAACAAAATTTATTTAAAAAGAATTAAATCCACCTATTTTTAAATTTGGAGACTATTAGATCAAAATTTTCAAAATTTCGAAGAAGAATTAATTTCAATTTTCAAAATTAAAGGATGAAAAACATATTAATCCAATTTTAAAAAATATTTATGACCATCATTAAAATATTTGAGTTGAATTTTTGCATACTTAACAGAATAATTTTACTAATTACCATCAATTTTATTGAATAATTTTCCTTGAAAAATCTTAAATCTTAATTTAAAAGATTTGAATCTTGAAAGAGGTGGTCACCTGAACAAGCTAAACTTATTTTTGTTCACATTCTTCTAACAATTATTATTGACATTTGGGGAGATTTACAAATTAGACTTCTTTCTCTTATGTTTTTCAATAATTATATATAGTTTAAAGTATTTTTTCACATTTTTCTATTTTTATTTATTTTCAAATAGAAAAAAAAATTTACCTGAAATTAAATTAAATTTAAATTTTTAACGACAAAGATAAAATAAATAAATGATGATACTCGTGCTATAAGGGTTATCCAACTCATATATAAAATCAAATATATTTAAAAAATCTCAATACAATGCATAGGATTAAAAGATCCATTCAATGAAAGAGATTTAAAAAAAAAAAAAAAAAACTTTCATATTTGTACATAACTTGAAAAACAATAAAATTAATGACTAAACTCTTATTTGCTATCTTGTTCTAAACATATATAACATTATTTTCGTGTAGCTGAATTTACCAAATAATTATAAATCAGATTCATTCAAAACTTTTCTAGCTTTTTCTTAACTATTTATTTTATGTATGGTTTCTTTAACTTCTTCTTATGAGAATACCTAGGTCTATAAACAGAATAGTCATAATTTTAAATTTCATCAAAGTTATTATTATCTGCATTTCCCTTTCTTGCATAGTCACCCTTATTTATTTTTATAAACAATTATTTTTAATCCTAACACTAATTAAAAAACTATTTAGTATACGACAAAAATGAAAACTCTACAAAGAGAAAAGAAAATAAATGACAACATAAACTTACAATATTTTATAGACTACAATAACATAAATACAGAAAAAAAAAAACTTAAAATGAGTTTATGCACACTTTACAGTCAAAATTTAAAGGAACTATACTATTACATTTCTACAAATTAGTTTTTATACAGTATTTTTAGCCAACAAAGATTATAAATTGATTTTTATATTTTCTTTAATAAACTTTTTAAGGAAAAAATTGTGAAAATATATCCTAATTAATGTCCCTATATATATTATATATAATTTCCATAATATCTATAACTATGATTTGATGGTGAGGAAATAATCAAAGTGTGGAAATACATTGTTTCTTACTTACTAATTCATGGTTGAAAATGGTGAGGTGAAGCTGGTTAAGTTTCTATACGGCAAAAACTGGAATTTAAAGAACAAAAATGATAGTTTAACCCCACTTTGTAATTCTTTTCTTTTTTATTTCGAGGGTTTGAAATGTAAAACATATTTTTTAAATGACTGAAAATCAGATACGTTAATGGCGATTTAATTCATTCAAACTTTTAATAGGTCCACTTTTATTAATATGCATGTGAATACATAAATTTAGAGTAAAATTAAATCAATCACAATTATTAACATTAGTGATGCGTTATTTTATTTTATTAAATTAAAATTTTATTATTATAATTATAGATTTTTTTCTTATTTTACTTCCTAATACTTTTATTAATTTTAATATATTTTACAATTTACATTTATTATGTAATATTTTATGTATTTTTATTTAGAATTGAGATATAATTGAAGAGATTTAAATGTTTGATAATATGTTTTGAAAGTTACTTAGAAAATAATTGGAGCTTCAGAAAAGAGAACTTTTTATGTTGATGGATCTTTAAGTTGTTTATACTGTTTGACACATTTTTGCTTTAATGTTAAGTCAAATACTATGAAACGCATTTGAGATATCAAATAAACTTAACAAAATTTGATTAAAATAACTAAATTCACACATTTCGAAAGATGAATGACTAAATTAGTACAAAGTTTCAAAATAAACTAAAAGTTAAGAAACCAAAAACATATCAATCCTATAAAAAAAAATACTAATATTATCTTACAATCAATTGAAAAAAAAAATCCTTTTTATATAAAATTAAACATTAAATTTATACTTAACTTAAATATATTATTTATTTTTAAAAATTATTAATCAAAATTGTCATTACATATTTTTATTATTTTTTTTATACTCATATCACGATCATTATTATTATTCTTTAACTAATTTTTAATAACATTTAATCATAGACCTATTTTTTATTGCTAAAATAAAATAATGAAATCAAGAGTCGTGTAACACTTTTTTTTTGTGTCAAAATATTATTTCTATTGCCTGTAATAACCGTCATGATGAAACTTGGCTCCATAATTATGATGCAAACTGTGAAACATGAAATCAAAGATAAATGATTCAGCGTTTTTGGCCGTTTAGAGTGTCGGTTTGCAAAAAATGTTCAACACGTATGTTTCCCTGTTCCTCAGCATAAACTATTTTCTGACTTTCTTGTTTTTAATCACTATTCTCAGTGCCTTACCTTAAAACAGTATATAAAAACATTGATCATAAAAAAAAAAGTCGTTCTTTACATTTTCAAATGGAAAATTCATATAAAAGAATGGCATAACATTTTTTTTATCTATAAATAATAACATTATATGAGCATCATAACCCACTTGATCGTGCTGCATTATTTAATTCTCACATCAAAACTCATGCACATATAGAACGTGTCAAAAGAAAGACACTACAAATAATATCAATTTCAGGAGACTAAGGTAATTAATTCAGTCAACTTTTGTAACTTAAAATAAACATGGAATTGTTCGAAGAAGTTTTGTTTATAGTTAATCAACCAATAGTCTCTAAGCTTGAACTTTTCTTAATAAAATAATCTGATTTATTTTATCGAGAAATTAAATTGTTCTTATCAACATTGTTCTTTATTTCAAGTCTAAACCAAGCCAACTACAACTACGTAATTTACTTATTTTTCAACCCAAAAGTTACATATAAATTAATAAATTAGAACAGAATTTTTGAAACTTTTTAGCATGAGTATCGAATTTAATTTAATTTTTTCCTATTTAATTTTATTTTAAATATTATAAGAGAGAGAGCAACTTGTGTTTATATTTATTATTTAAGGTAATGTCTCTAATAAAGAAGAGAGAGAGAGACATTATTTGTATTTTCTTTCCTTAAAACATTAGAAATTCTATAATCATGGAGCTCATCTGAAGCTGGTGGAGGAACCCGCTACCACTCTAACGGCACATGCTTCTTCTCCGATCTCCACCTACCCTTTTACGCGCCTCTCACGTTCTTTTCATCCTTTTAACAGACACTCATAATCCCTGCATAAAGCCTCTTTCTTTTTACCCTTTCCCTTAGGAACACCGACACCTAATTCTCACATGAAACATTGAAAAAAGTTTATTTTTTTTCGCTACCCACTTTTCCCTTAGTTGTAATTTTCCATGAATAGTTCAAAGTTTAGAAAGCTGTATTCTTGTGTGGTGGTGGTGCTGCCTTTGTGGTTATTATGGTTTGGAGGTTCGGCCATGGCAGCGAGTGAAGGTGGCAGCAGTTCCAGAGAGCTCGACCAGACACCAACGTGGGCCGTTGCTGTCGTGTGCACTGTTTTCATTTTGGTTTCCATAACACTCGAAAAAAGTCTCCACAAAGTTGGGACGGTACGCAATTAATGAATGAATGAAACTCTGAATCTCTCTTTTTGTAATTATGGCTTTCATTAAATCTCTGCTGTGCGTTTGCTATTGAATTCAACTGTCTTTTCTCCATCTCTTCAATCCGTTTCAGAAATAAAAAAAACATCGTACCTCTTGCCCTCAATTTTATCTCCTTCAACTTAATTTCTCATATCAAAGTTTTTTTTTTTTTTTTTTTTTTTTTTTTTTTTATTTAACATTTTTTTTTTTTTTTTTTTT
>Ga0099822_1010303_pt1 | contig 11613 bp, 6 predicted proteins | sample CowpeawhiteBW_FD_76839 | JGI IMG/M metagenome (GOLD analysis project Ga0099822, IMG submission 76839) | Root nodule microbial communities of legume samples collected from California USA - Cow pea white BW | ecosystem: Host-associated > Plants > Roots > Nodule | place: USA: California | collected... | reverse complement strand
TATATATATATACCGTAAATAACTCTGTACAGAAACTATCATGAAGCTAGAAGGGCTTATTGGCATCACCCGTGAATGATATAGAATAAGCATCACCCAATAAATATATATTAATACTTTTATGTTTTTTAACTAACAACGTTCTCCATCATAATGCTAAGGAATAACGTTCTACTTAAATTTCCATAACCAGAAGACACACATTTGCATAGTGTGTCTTTCTTGTGTCTTGTATACCTATTTCTAGCAAGGAATTTGACTACAAATTCTATGCAGAAGGTGTTCTGTCTTATTCCCTGAAGCAGAACAAAGCACGCAAAGACAAACATTATTAAATTAAGGTACATAGTTTCAGTCTGGTAGCTACATAAATACATGGAACTACAAAGGCATCAACACTTAAAGGTTGTTCTGCATTCTAAAATGTCCAAACACGAGTTTAAGCTCTTTCGTTTGAAAGAAAGTAGTGAAGCCACTAAAACCAAACACATAGTTCATTGATGAAATTTTGAAGCTTCAGGGGCATTTGGGTCCTCCTCTTTTGGTCTTCCAGTTGTTGTAGCAAGGGCAAACCTGCTTGTTGCCATAAGTTCCAGGAGGCACACACAAGCACTTCGCACAACACTTCTGGCAGAAAAACAGACACGGTTTCTTGTATTGCGTATTTGAACATCTACCTCTGCAACGTGGACCACATTCTGCAGTTTTATGCATTTAAGAAACATCATCACATTCCAAAACAAATGCAGAAGAAAAAATGGAAAGAAAGAAAATGAAGAAGAAACAAGTGCTGAAACAAGTGATGAATGGCACTAGTGAATTAACTTGCAGAACCTGCTGTATAGCTTCACTAATCATTTCTCTTTTTTTGAACTAGTAGTTGAGAATTTGTGATGGAAGCAATTTTAACAAGATAATTGTTGTCCTCTGTTATCAGTATTTTAGTATTACCTTGTGGTTTAAGACTGCCTTCAGTGATGCCACGCTGCAACTCATAAACAGTAAGTTAACATAAAAGGGGATTCAGAAACTTGTTGGAATAAAGATCAACATGTGGGTCACTCATGCAATCACTAAAATGTGTAGTTAACTGTTTTAGAAATGAAGATTTAAAGTTGAAGGGTATAACTCCATAAGATATAAGAGCAATGTGATTAATCATTTCATCAAACAAAAACAGAAATTCTCACATTATAGCAAAAAGAGAAGAACTCACATTGGGAAAGTGTGTGGTGTTTTTGTTAGGCTGAGGAGGTGGAGCAAAGTGGGTGGTGTTTTTGTGAGGTTGTGGAGCTGGAGCTTCAACCGTGGACACAACAATCTCAGCCTGAAATTATCAGAGTGTGTCACATAAAGTATAATTAACGTTGTCTATAATGTCAGAAACACCAGTTACACCAGCAGCAAAAGAAAAAGCTGTTTATACACATTTATGCTTCCAAGCCAAACGTTATAGAAAAGCATGCTGGAGAAATCTAATGATAGAAGAGCAAATCAATGAACAAAGGAGTTAAAGAAGCAACATTGTACTGTTTATTTCGAATTTGTATTTATAGTTATAGCTACTGCACTTGTACATTTAATTTCATTCCTTAAACTCGATCATTTTCTACTTTGTTGTCATTTCTGGTTAGAATAAACAAGATTAACAAACAAAATCAAGAATGGCATGACCCTAAGCTATCTTCATCTTGTAAAAAAGGAAGTGTACTGTTGTGAGCAAAAACTGAAAGTGGGAGTAACAATGCAGAGCTTAAAAGTGACAGAGTAAGACTAATAAAGCTGAGGTTGGAGAACTAGAGGATTTGCTTTGGCTTACATGGTTTTCTACAACAAGAAGCAGCATTTGAACAAAGAAGATCACAACGATGCTTAGCTTTCTTCCCATTGCTCAAAATGAACCTCACAAAAGGAAACTGAGAGAAGAAGAAATAGTGAGAAGTTGTCTCAAGTGAGGTATTCAGAGTCTATTTTATAGATGAAATGAGGCACTACATGTAATAAAATTATCTTTTTGTTTTAGATGGAAAAAGCAACACTCCAACCTTTATTTTCCGAATAAGACATTTACATACTCTTCTTAGTCAAACACAATTACAAGCTCATCCTTCCCTACCCTTTCCACACCATCCATTTTTCTAGTTGAATCATTTATGAGTAGACACATATACGTATGAGTTATGTATGATTTCCCTTCTTTTCAAGGTTGTGCATATCAGAAAATGTGAAAGATCACATTAAAAAAATCATGATAGTCTTGAAGTTACTCTCTGACATTAAAATTGTACTAGAAAAATGAATTATCAGCATGGTACTGAACAACTTTAGACATTCTGACACAATTCTTTAAACCAAAAGCACAAAACATGTTCAGTGTGGTTTTAATTGTCACCTTGAATCCGAACACAATAGTAGTTTAGCAAATCCTGTAATTTCTTAAATGATTGCACAAATAGGTTAGAAAAATCTTAGTAAATTAAGTGCATGTTTATTTTGGTGAAAGAGCTACTTTATTTAGCAGCATTCTGAAAGAAAAATACTTTCTGTAAGCAACCCTTTTGCCTAAACATGAATTTTCAGTCATTCCTTCTGAAGTATAATAATTGCTATAAAATGAATGTGGGTGAACTCCTGACAAATGAAGAAAAGGGGTGAAAGATTAGAAAAGACCCTTTTAGTGAGTTGAACCACAAAGAGGAGGCAAAACCTATAAACAAGGGAGTTAAACGAAAATCAAAAGAAACAAAGAAAGCATAGTGAATAATTGCTGAATCTTACTACAAGTTAAAACTAGGGGTTGATGCAGTTCTTTCATGTGAATGGTTAGTGTGAAAATGACATGTTGGCACCTCACATGTGCATCCCCATGTGATTTTCCAATGCAGTCTCAGAGTAACTAACTCAGAGTGTGACACAAGAACTAGGAAACACCGTACACTAACCTCTCACTGTTTCTCTGCCTTGTCCTTTATATAGACCTGCCACTATGAGAATCCTTTTTGTGTAACAATAGAATTCCCGTGAACTGGTTTATGCATTTGCTGTATTTTCTTTTTCACCCTTTGATCTTCAAGTTGTAGCAGTTGTTTTTGCTGGTTTTTTGAGAAGTGTCCTTCACATTTTGCAGCAATCCCTTTCAGCCCTTGAATCACATCACATATCAAACAAATCTTGTGAAAATGTTCGTATGTCATTGGTGATACCATGCGGTCGCTTTCTATCACCGCTAGTAAAAAACATTGTTTTGATTATGTTAGGATTAACTTTGTGGATACTTTTGCTTTAGAAGCTAGATTTTGGTTTACAAATAAACAACCTTGTTAATATATGAATCAAAATTACAATGAAGACTAAATTTCATGATTTGGTTTATGGTTTCAGTTTTTGTTTATCCTTTTGAGAACGGGGTACCATTTTTTATGCATAAAAAAGCGTGAAAAAAAGTTAACCGTCCATATGAACCAGTGAGAAAGAATGAGGGTTAGGTATTCAGTTTGTTCTGTTGGATTGAGCTCGTGAAGGAACATGTCTGTATTCAGCACACTTAAAGAGGTTTCTGTTTTTACTCAAACCCATAATTTGTGTCTATAATTATCATAACAATAGCAATCGGAAAACACATAAAAATGTTTCACGCTTCTCAACCACTGATCTCCATAAGATATGAGGATATGCTAAGTGTCATAATTCTTAGGAAAACCCAAAAATAAGTGATAAAGAATTTATTAATATTATATTATAAATAATTTAGTTGGATAAATTTTAATTTTATATGAGGTTTAATTAGTATTTTGTTTAAATATTTGAGGATTTGATTCAATGTGATATTTTAATTTATTCTTTATTTAATCTTTATTTAATTTAAAAGCATTCAACTGTGGAGAGTTTGACAATATTTTTTTGTCATATTGGATTCAACAATGAAACATCACCCTTCTTTTTCTTGGATGGACTCGGAAAATTTTTTTTTCTCTTGAGCAAAATCCTCAACTTTTGAACGAAGTTGCACAAAAAAAATAATTAGATACGAAAAAATGATTATATAAAAAGTATTGAACACTAAGAATTAGTATCACTAGGAAATCAAGCTACAAGGTCTCTAATGTCTATGACATCCCTACCAATAAGGACACTATCACTACTAGAAGAATTGGGAAACAAAGAGTTAAGGGAAAAAAGGTGTACCTAAATTCAACTAAGTGGGGTTGGTGATAGGAGAATGCAAACAAAGAAAGTGAAGCAGAAGACTTAAATAGCATACACTAAGTAACTCCTGCATTCCAACTATATCTCACAAAAGAATTCACAAGCTAAAAAAGAGAAGGAGATCTATTCCTGCACCCCCTATGTTTTCTTCCAAAACCCCATAACTTTCAAATATCAATTATACCCTTATAAGTAATTTAAGTTTCGGATTTACCGTATGTATATCTACTGGATTATACAATCCAAAACAAAAAAATTATATTTTTATATTTCTTATTATACGATGTAAAATATAAAATTTACATCTCAAATTATAAAATCCAAAATATTTTCATTTTCAAGTAAAATTAGAAAAAGGATTTCAAAAATATTAATAAATAATTTTGTAGAGCTTGTTGGGCTCGTGGATAATCTAGAGATTGATTAATCAAAAGGTTGTAATTCCTATCCGTATATTCTCCTCGGGATTTTGATCATGTTCTTGCTTGATTCAATGATCTACAAACATAATCCTCCATGTTGCCGAATTGTACAAATTTGCTTTGTTCCTTTGTGGTGTTGGTGAAGTTCTTCTCACTGGGTTGGTATTTGAAAGAACGGTGACATTCTGGGTAGGAGCAGGGTAAAATATTTTCTACCGAAACCTTTGGCATCCTTATAAGAATCGGATGGTGGAACTCCAAACAAATGAAACTGAATTTGGTCATGAGAATGACAACAAACAGGGTCCATTAAATTAAATAGAAATGTCACAACAAGGGAAAGTGGAAGGAAAAAAGGTGAATCAATGATAAAAAAATATAAAATCTTATTTCGGATTCCACACTTTATAATATATTTAAAAATAACGCATCTCAGATTATTTAATTCAGAATGTATTTTCAGATTCATAATTATATTCTAAATTATACAGTTGGATTATAAATTTATATTTTAAATTATATAATTCGAATTTAGAAAACAATTCAAAATATAAATTATATTTTATATTATACAACTCGTAATACAGATTTATATTATGAATTGTATAATCGGTAAAGGTAATTTTGAAAAATAATTCAAAATGTAAACTGCATTTTAGAAATCTAAATTTAACTTTACATTACAGATTATAAGGAGTTCGATGAGGCTTCTCACAGAGCCAATGGAGAGAAACCTGAGATTGAAAATTTATAAATACTTTTCTAATAAAGAATAATTAAGTTATTTCACTGTGACTATGGATGCAAGAAGAAATCTCAAAAAGAAAATTTTACTGTTTCTAAATCGCGCTAATAACAAAGCTTCCCGTCCCCTTAAGAACACCCTCCTTGATTTTAACCACGAGATCAGTACTTAAATACTACTACTAAGCCTTACATTCATTGAAAATACTAAACGAAAATTAAAGTACGTCATAATGAAATTATTATGGTTGTTCTGTTCACATGAATGATATAGACACATTGTGCTTAGGAAACAGTGACTGTTTCGTTGGGTCATATTCTTGTATGACGAAGATAGTGGCTGCACCTCTTTGCTGTGAGATAAAAAGACAGACCATTGTTGGACATGGGTGAAGAAATAATAAACTAGCAGTCACCAATGATGAATTTATTGAAAAGAAAGTCTCAGTGACATGCTCTGTTGCATTCTATGGATACCCTAAATTTACGCATGACCATAATTACTTTGTATATACTTGGAGACGCTTTTAGTAAAAATGTGAAATTGTAGAGAGAATATGTATTTAATTATATAACTATCCTTTAAATTATTTTAATTAAATATAATATGAACTTCTTAATTATACTCTTATAACAAAAGGGTTAATGTGATCACCATGCTTTTTTAGCATAATTTTAAGTCCTCTTATTGTGAGTTCGTTAAACAAGAATTCAGTTACTCCTTGAATAATTCTAAACGGGTTATTCTCCTTTCTTATTTTTTATTTGTTCTTAGTCCATTTTTTTTAACTTAATGATTCCAATTATCTCTCCTTATCACTTAATAACCTTTTTATAATTACACATGACAAACTCTACAAAAATTAATGTGACATGTATATAATCTTGTAACCTAGGACCTAGCCAGAATCAAATGGGAGACAAAATATTAATTACATTTATGAATATGTTCTCGTGCGAGAATAACATTTCATAAAAAGACGTGTACTTATATACACCAAAATATTAATTACATTAATATATTAAAACACCATCAAAAATAAATGAAACTTAAATACTGTATCAACAAGAGAAAGTATAATTATCTGTAAATTAAAGACTAAAAATGAAAACAAAATATTTTTGCAAAACGAGAAAAGAAAATATTTTATTTAAAAATAAAAAGGTTAACAACACTTAGATATTATCACCTATAAAATTAGGCAATAGTAAATAAAAAATATTAATATTAAATATTATCAACATTAAATAAATTAATTGAAAAAAAAAAAAAAAACTAGGGTGGCCAAGGCCCCCTCGAGCTGTAAATGAGTACCCAGCAGTTATAACCCATGTTTTAAAAAGTATACCATACACTGAAATAAAATTGATTGATAAAACATCAATTCATCTTTAAGTTATATAGCCATAGCATTGAATTCTCAAACTCAGAAGAATTAACAATATTCAATATTAATAGAAGTTATAAAGTTAAGCTAACTCTTGAAATAAGTAAGCTCCTTCCTTTTGTATTCAATTACTAAAATAAAATGGGCGCCCCTTGGATGCTGAATCCATCTCTGGTTCAGAGTAGAGTAGCTGTAATGACACTGAAATCTTCAATTTTCACCATACAATTAAGAGAGAACAAAGTATAGGCGCCCAAGCATAAGAGAAGAACCAATAGTATTTACATAGTTAGTAAACTAAAAGTATGTTGCTCTTCTAGAGTACACATCACTCTAAGCAAGGGAAAAACAGAAAAAGGATACCGACTGTACCATACTCAAGAGAATACTGAACTATGGACGAACCGAAGAAACAAGAAGCATTCTCGATAGTTAACCCATTAAAAACCGAAAAAAAATGACATGAGTAGAGCAAGTTGGATGAAAACTGTATGATTGAATCCCCGAGCTAATAACGAGAAAAATAAAACCTGAGCCAAAGCCATTATCATCTGAAGCATGCAATAAGTGAATCATGACAAAGGTGCCAATACTCTTTGTAGGGCATGGACGTCCATGGAATTAGTGAAGGTAGAAGGGTGCCCCGCATAGATGGCATTCTGATCGTTGCGGGAGGAAAAAGAAAAAACACATAAAAGAAATGAAAAAAAAAAAAGGTATTATTAAATAAAACCTAAACAAAAAAATCAGAGAAACGGGATCATGAAATTAATAAAACCATAAGAGAACTTGGCACTAGGGTATCACACCTTTGCCCAATAAGGATTCCATAAGCCACTGTGGAGATGGATGACCCAGAAACTCCCAAAAATACAGTTTTGTAGTGAGGCAAGATAACTTTCCCTGAAATTTAATCAATTGAAGTAAGTACATAATGTTTGTCCATGCAAAAGTATAATCGCATATAATGCAAATTGTCGCCACTCCCAGGTCACAACTATCAAAATCACGAAGAAGAAAAGTCTGATGTCACAGGTGAAATATCAATCAAGTCTCTAAATATATTCCTTAAAATTGTTTAATAATGTCAGGATCTATGATGCGTTGTTTTAATCTTGATATGCAACCAGGCAGAAGGGAAATTACGATAACAAAACAGAAGACGTTGATGCCAGATTTACTACAATATACATCACAGATAATTCACAATATATATCTAAATTCTTCAAGTAACAGCCCCAGAAAATAATAGAGAAACAACGCTACAGTACACGTTGACCACATGATATCACATATTCAATTTCCCTATTGATCAACAAAGATACATATCTTGACAACCGAATAGAAGCATCAGTCCAAACCCACAAGTAATAACTTCAGGCCTCACCTATGCTCAAGTAGTTGCTGTGGAGAACTGAAACTAGAATACTAGATTTTTCTCTATTGAAATCCTTTAGATGCAATGACTCCTTGGGTAAGGTCATTTCATCGGTAAAATCAATACTTGGTGCAGGAACGGTACTGTTACTCTGACAACCAATAATTTCAAACCATATTCCAGAAGGGAACCTTCCTCGCCTCACCAACCAAAGAAATATCTTGGTATAAGGGGTAGTATGAATAATCGAAATAGTTACTTCAATGAGTAGACAGATAAGGTTAATGGCTGTGTCCACGATACTAAAGAATATATAGAAAACGGAAGTAGTTGGTAAAAGAAGTAAAAGTGGCGTAAATAATAGAGATCCAACAATATGTTGCTTCACTGTATAATCAAAGCTATCCAACCTCCGCCTCAGAGGATTCCATTTTCGACCCCTGCCAAAGTAGCAAGCAACTTCATGAAAATATGAAAGGAAGAGGAAGTATGTATGCAAAAGAATTGTGTATCTATAACAATTATTCTTCAAATAGGATAATGAATCACAAAGAGTTATAGGGATGTGGAGCAAATATCATGGCTTAGTAAATACTGGGAACTCTTATGATCTCGACTTTTGTTATATCCCAAGTCATCTATAAATTTACCAAAGCTTCATTTGCCCATGCTTTCAGAGATACACGTAATAGCAAACATACGAAGGATTGTCTACGTATAAAAGTAAAATTCTCCACAAGAAAAAGGAAACATTTACTAATAATATCACCTCACTAGTCTCTATTTGTTGAGTATATGCCTCCTGAAATTGTTTCAAAATATTATCAATTGCAAACAAAGACCCCTTGTGCGAATATCTTAAGGAATTGTTAAAACTAACCAAGTTAAATTTATAAACCAAATAGCAAATTACGATATTCAATACTCATTAAAATCACTTCCTTACTCATGGCAATAATAAAAAACATATACCAGAAATTGTTACCTGAAAAGCCGCCACAAGGCTGCCAATGCCTGTATCTGTGATGAATATATAAGTGAAATGAACCAATGTAGAGTTGAAACATGAAGAGTTGCAAGAGCAATCATGTCTATGATCAAAGCAGCAGGTACAGTAAATCCACAAAGGATTCCTAAAACAGAAAGCCCTTGAATAATATGATTGAAGACGAAACCCACAAAGATCCAGAGTGTTGACCATATCTGGACTGCATTCAAAGAAACCATGCCAAGTACTCCAGCCAGCTCAGCATTCAATTTGAATCCTGCAGGGTTTCCCATTAACCACACACACCCAGAGCGCAAAAACGTTGAAAATTCATGCATGAAATTCAAAACTGAAAGGCAAATTGGTTCTCTGTGATATAAAAATGTCCAGCCAACCAAGTTTCCAAGGAGAATATCAACAACCAAAGTTGACCACATAGAATGCCTATGCATTGCAGCTTTCTCTACATATTCAACACATGACTCTGACCTTGAACACAAAAGAACCGTATTAAACATGGAGAAAACATAAAATCAAGAACAAAAGTCATATAAGTTTAAGAATAGCAAATAATTGCCTTAAAAATATAAACATATAATTTATTAGACAAATTAACTTATATTTATCAGCCCCGTGAAATGGAGCAAGATGAGCTATGAAAAAATAGTTAAGAGGTACACAAAATTTTGCCGTGTAAGGTTTTCAATTTCAACCAATAAAATTTGTTTCAGACTAAACCATATCGTTTTAGGTAAGAGTACACCAGGTTTTTACTAGTAAGGTTCAGTTTAGTACATCTTATTAAGCTTTAACACTTAAGTACAAACTAAACCATATTTATAATTCATGAAATTCAAAAATGGGACCAAACAATGAGTTTCTAAAGAAAAACACAAATCAATACCTAATTGTTTTCAAATAAATAAATTAATATATAAATAAAAATAGTTTTTTAATAATTTTAATATATTTAATAGGGTTAAATATGTCTTCAATTCCTAAACATGGACGTGAAATTATAATTTGTCCATGTCTCAAACTTTGATACATTTTTGTCTCTAAACTTTTTTAATCCAATGACATTAAATTTATTTAATGTGTTAAACGATATTTGGTTTAACGGAGTTAGTAAAAGGTAATAATAACTAATTACCCTTCACATATATTTGGTTTTCTAATTTATATTTTTAGAATTATATAATTTTCTTTTTGGTGGTTAATTTATTTAGCTTTATCTTACTTTGTTATACTCCCCTTTGGGAAATCATAGATCAAAATTGGGACAACCAATTGCCTTTGCCACCGCATGCTACATGCGATTACTTAATCTCGTGTTGCACTATTATGAAATGGCAAGTGAGTCTTAATCCCATGTCATTTGCCATTGCATGCTACAAGCTATTACCTTATGAGGTGAAACATGAAATGTATGATTGTTTGGATAGGTTGCACTATTATGAAATGGCAAGTGAGTCTTAATCCCATGTCATTTGCCATTGCATGCTACAAGCTATTACCTTATGAGGTGAAACATGAAATGTATGATTGTTTGGATAGGTTGGTGGAAGACATTAATGAGATTACTAAGATTGATGCTCAAATTGAGAATTTCAAGAGCAAATTTGGACTTTCTGGTTGTTCGATAACTCAACATTCACTAAAAACCAAAACTCCATCACAATGGTAGGAATCATATGGTGATGAACATTTACAAAGATATGCAATTAGAGTATTGAGTTTGACTTGCAGCTCATTCGGTTGTGAGTATAATTGGAGTGTTTTTGAAAGGGTAAGAATTTAAATTTATGAAATTGATTTCATAATTATTTTTTAAAGACCAGTATGATGTGTTAATTTCATTGCACACCAAGAAAAGAAGTCGTTTATAACAAAAGACCATGAATGATGTGGTGTTTGAGATGACTAATTCAGGATTGAAGAAAAAGAAGAAGAATGTTAGAAAAACAAAAGACTTACATTGATGATCTTGCTTCTGATGATGAATGCATTATGGAGAAAAATGAAGCAAATTCAAGTTTGGATGCTTCAGATGAAGACATCTTAGTTGAAGTCAGAGAAGATGAAGATGCTAGTAAAGGTGGTGTTGTTGCACCTATGTATGACTTGGAGGTTCCTCCAATTGTTGATAATGATGAAGGTCATGGAGAAGAGGACATCAACGAAAATGAAGATCATGTGGAGGAGGAGGATGATTATCCTGCATTTAATGAAGGATTTCCTTGGATAGTTTGTTTATATTAAAAATTTATGAATTTATTAGTTGTTTTCTGCATGACCATTTTATGAATTATGAATCTATTTGTTGTTGTGTGGTGTATTGAATCTTACTACTTAAGTTATCATGTATGAGTTATTTTTATCATATATATATATATATATATATATATATATATATATATATATATATATATATTTTTTTTTTTTTTTTTTTTATATATTTTTAATAATAATTTTTTTTATTTATTT
>Ga0099822_1010302_pt1 | contig 11614 bp, 5 predicted proteins | sample CowpeawhiteBW_FD_76839 | JGI IMG/M metagenome (GOLD analysis project Ga0099822, IMG submission 76839) | Root nodule microbial communities of legume samples collected from California USA - Cow pea white BW | ecosystem: Host-associated > Plants > Roots > Nodule | place: USA: California | collected... | reverse complement strand
AAATTGTATATATATATATATATATATATATATATATATATATATATATATATATATATATATATATATATATATATAATCAATTTCCTGATATTGATATAATAAATTCTCAAATCTTATTTCCTATATAATAATAATAATAATAATTACATGTATTAAATTATTTTATTTAAAAACTAATCATCCAAATTTTACTTTACTTTACTTTAATTAATTATATTTTATATTAATTTTAATCGTAAGAGTAATATTAATTTTATATTTTAATTTATTAAAATACTTTTTACCTACCACATCCATAAAAATATAGGTTAAATATGTTTTTGGTCCCTTAAGTTTTAGTGAATTTTGGAATTAGTCTCTCTTCGAAATTTTACATCAATTTAGTCATTCATTTTTATAAATACGTGGATTTAGTCCTTCTTACCCAAGTTTGTTAAGTTTATTTGACATTTTAAACACATTTTATGATAGTATTTTAGTTAACATTGAAGCAAAAATGTATCAAACGGTGTAAACAATTCAAATATGATCATAAAATGCGCTTGAAACGTCAGATAAACTTAACAAAATTTAGTTTAAAAGATTAAATCCACGAATTTTTAAAGATGATGGACTAAATTGGTCAAAAGTTTTGAAGATAGACTAATTTCAAATTTCACTAAAACTTAAGAGACCAAAAACATATTTAACCCTAAAAATATTCATAATTGTCTATTATCATGTATTGCTTTGGGATTTATGTTTCGGTATAGTTTTTTTTTTAAAAAAAATGTATTGGAAGGTGAAAAGAAAAATAGTATTTAAATTGTATTAAAACTTAATTTTTAAGTAATGTAAGACTATTAAACACATAAAAATAGTATGTGTTGTGGAGATTATTTATTTATTTATAAAAGCTTACTCTTGACTACGTTTAATGCATCTTAAGAATTTTGTTTTAAAAATCTCATTTTGTGAAAATCTTGTCTGCAAATTTTGTTATCAAAATTTTATTCTAAAAATATTGTTTCAAAAATTTCATAAACTTATTCTGATTTTTTTAAAATATATAATTCGGAAATCACTTTTAAAATAGGTAAAATATCATTTTGAAAATTTGAGTGGGTATGCAAAGAAACTGTGGGGTTGCAGGGAGTAAAAGCCGGAGATTTTATGTTCCTTTTTTCAATAACATTTCTTAATATAAAATGTAAAAAAGGTGCGTATTGACATTAAAAAAAAACATTTACTTATAAATAGGCTCGAACAATTCTTCTATTGTTAATATAATTTTAATTTAGAGAACTTGATTTCATTTTTATATTCTATATATATTACGAGTAAACTAATGATTTCAGACCATTCTTTTATCAATTAACCTAATTTTTTAAACAAGGATGTATACGTTATATTTTCAATCCCTTTCCATCTTTTTCTGTTTTTGTTGTTAGACAATTCTTTTCAGTTCTCTGCCTTAGATGCAAACAAAACAAAAGAGACATTGCCCAGTCAAGTTGGCATTTTACAGGGGAAAAATATCGCTTTTAGATCTTATATATATATATTTTTTTGTGGTGAAAACCGAATTCAAGATTCCAATGGCTTCGACTTCATCAAAATATCGTGAAAATAGTTTTACAAGTTAGAAACTTATTTTTGAATATGGTGATTATTCTGAGAAGTGAAGCATTAAAAGAACTACTCAAAGAAATACACTATTTCCCCTCATATTCTAAATGAAGAAAAGAGAAAAAATGGTAGGATGAATTAAATTGTTTTTAAATAATTTAAACAATAAATTTATTTCTGGTTTCAACATTTGGTGACATTTTTTGAATTTGGTTGGAGGCGAAGGAAGTACATATATGTAAGGTGATAGTTGAAAGCTGTTGATACCATCACACATTTACACTTATCCTAATGTAATATCGGCCACTGCATTTGCTTCCAAATCTCGTCCACTCAAATCTTATACTTTTCTCTTTTTTCTAAATTCATTCATACTCAAATCCCTCACTGCTACACAAAATTCATCACTTCATTCAACATTTCTTCACCAATGGCTGCTGCTGTTAGTGCTGCAGTCTCTTTTCCATCCACCAAGTCCACCTCTCTCCAAAGTAGAACCTCCATCGTTGCCCCAGAGAGAGTCATTTTCAACAAGGTATGTCTAATATCTTCCATCACAAATTTTCATCATTTCATTTTGATAATCTATGATGACTTTCAGTGCAAATTTTTATCATTTATGATTGGAGAATTACATCAAGAGTAGCTAAGAAAATGTATCTAATTGAGGATTGATATTGCGTTTTAGATGATCTGGGTTATTAAGTAGGGTTTCTATCTCAGGTTCCTTTTCAATACAGAGATGTTTCCAGCAACGGAAGGGTGGTTTCCATCAGAGCTCAAGTCACCACTGAGGCACCAGCCAAGGTTGAAAAAGAGTCTAAGAAACAGGATGAAGGTGTGATTGTGAACAAGTTCAAGCCCAAAGCCCCATACATTGGTAGATGCCTTCTCAACACAAAGATCACAGGGGACGATGCTCCAGGAGAAACTTGGCACATGGTTTTCAGCACCGAGGGTGCGAAGTTCATTAGTTTTCCCTCTTTTTTCTCTTTTTTTTTTTTTCTCTTTATAGAGTTGATTGCTGATGCAAATTGTATTTTGAGCTAATGTTATAGTGTTTTGATTTCAGGAGAGGTTCCTTACAGAGAAGGACAATCAATTGGGGTAATTCCGGACGGTATTGACAAGAATGGCAAACCTCATAAACTGAGATTGTATTCTATTGCCAGCAGTGCCATTGGTGACTTTGGTGATTCCAAGACTGTGAGTACCATGTCATATATTAACAATATTACATTGCAGTTTCTGGGTTTCATTTTGTAAACGCCATAACGCTTTTATTTGATCAATTTTGTTGCTTGCATACTTGAGTCCTGTTCTGAACTTACTTCAGGTGCTTTCATGTACTTTGAACTCAAAGTTAGCTCTATATGATTGCTTTCATACAGGTTTCTCTATGCGTGAAACGACTAGTGTACACAAATGATAGTGGAGAAATTGTCAAGGGAGTGTGCTCAAATTTCTTGTGTAAGGATGAGTGGTTTGTTTTTTATGTTTAACACAATGTAGGCTAGAATATCTTATTTGGCTGTTTTACTTTGTTACAGTAATGGTATCTACTGTGTTCTTGTACCAATTATTCATGTTCCTCTTTATTCAGGTGACCTGAAGCCAGGATCTGAAGTAACAATAACTGGACCTGTTGGGAAAGAAATGCTTATGCCAAAAGATCCTAATGCCACCGTTGTCATGGTAAACTATCATTCATTTTATTATAAGATGAAAACGAATATGGTACATATACACGACGGTTGTTCTTGTCTTCACCATTGATCAATGAAATTTTCTTCACAGTTGGCAACTGGAACTGGGATTGCCCCATTTCGCTCATTCTTATGGAAAATGTTCTTCGAGAAGCACGAAGATTACAAGGCAAGTGTCTGCAAAATCTAGTATACTTATTCACATGTTGTGATTCATTTAGCCATTTTTGCTTTGTGAGATAAGTTTTAGGTATTGCTTTGAACATTATTAGTATGTGTTTATAAGTGGAAACATGTGATTATTAACCATGTTTGGCGTATATGTAGTTCAATGGTTTGGCATGGCTGTTCTTGGGTGTACCTACAAGCAGCTCATTGCTTTATAAGGAGGTGAGAAGAATGAGAGTTTTCTCATTCATGGTTTGTTTTGTAGAGATTTTAGTATAGTGATAGAAGTTGTTCTGTATGGGGCAGGAATTTGAAAAGATGCAGGAGAAATATCCAGAGAACTTCAGGCTTGACTTTGCTGTGAGCAGAGAACAAACAAATGAGCAAGGAGAGAAGATGTACATCCAAACTCGAATGGCTCAATATGCAGAAGAGCTTTGGGAACTACTGAAGAAGGATAATACTTTTGTGTATATGTGTGGATTAAAAGGAATGGAAAAGGGAATTGATGACATTATGGTATCATTGGCTGCAAGAGATGGTAAGAAATTTTGCTTTGGCTTGGCACATGATTTGGAGAGAAACCTGATTGATTATGTTTTGTGTTTTGATTGTGTACTATAGGCATCGATTGGATTGATTACAAGAAGCAATTGAAGAAAGCAGAGCAATGGAATGTGGAAGTGTATTAATTTACAGATATCAACTCCTACTTCATGCTGCAACAAGTCTCAAAGTGTATCACTCCTCCTTCGTTGTGTAGATATATGACGACCCTGTAATTTTTTCTTTGACGATTTTTATATTGTTCATCAATAATTTCATTGTCAGTTTTACAAGTACTATTTTTGAGGGATGATCCAACATACATGAATCCAACCTTATTATTGTCTCACTATCCCGCGCATTGTTTCTACCAACTTGAATCAGGATTCTAAACTTCTCACGTTAAGCCAAAATAGATGTTGTTTTTGTGTTTCGTTTCTAATTTAAATTTTGACTTATTTTGTTTAAATATATTACTGAACCATTATATATAATATTTAACATTTATATAAAAATGCAGCAGTTAATGAAATATTTGTTTTTCAAATAATAACTTACTTTTAACAACACAACATAAGCTACTACTTATTATGATATGATCGATTCCGTTTAAATTTGATAGAAAAATTCAACTTAATTTTTTTCTTGAATTGGATAACATAGTATGATGAAAATTCCTTGCCTCTGAAACAATTGAACTATTAAATAAAATTATAACTTAGCTATTAAACATTATTTTTTAATTTCTAATTTTTAAATAAATTCATTAGACATTTCTGTCATTATATATAAATAATCATTTCAATTTAAAAAATAAATAAATTTAAATAAACAGTCACTTAAAAAGTTAATATAGTACAATCACTCTTTAATTTTAAAAATAAATAAATTTAAATTAACAGCTATTTAAAAAATAAAAATGTAACTACTTTTGTTTAAAATAATTATCACTTAAAAGATGAAATTAAAAAGTATAAAAAATAAAACATGTAAAAAAAACAAAAATCCTTTTTATACGCGTGTGTATATATATATATATATATATATATATATATATATATATATATATATATATAACAGAGTTTCTTCTTGTATTCATATATTTTCTAATGTCTAGTTATTTTTAGAATATAAATAATTATGTCTATGTATACGTATATTAATTTAATATAATTAAAAATAAAACATAAATATAAAGTACACTAAAATGATAAATCATTATTATATAATAATAGTTACAAACCAGATCATTTTAAGAAAATATATAGTGGGATTATGAGTACAACTTTAATAATTATGAGTACAACATACTTGTGATAGATATATAGATTCAACTTTAATTATATTTTATTTTCACACTTAAGAATATATTTAACATACAATAAAATTTTGATAATAAAATAGTGGGATAAATATATGAATTTGAGACATATTCGATCATTACTCGGTTGTTTATGAAAATCGACGATAATTTAAAAAAACAGAAATTGGTTTAATTAATCAATAATTAGTAATTAATGAATAATTAATAATTAATCGCAGGTAGGGTTGGATTTGATTTATGATCCTTGGAATTGCAGTTCACATAGAATATATATAGAGAGAGAGAGACTCTACCAAGTGTTGTGTTGTGGCATTCCACCTCTGAGGCTCTCTCTAGGGTTTGTTGGCTTTCAAATCGAACCGATTCCATGGCGGAAGAAAGATTCACGGGCGTTGTGCAGTGGTTCAACAATGGAAAGGGCTTCGGCTTCATTAAGCCTGACGACGGCGGCGAGGATCTCTTCGTTCATCAGTCATCCATCAGATCCGACGGTTACCGCACTCTCCTCGAGGGCGATCGCGTCGAGTTCGCTATCGCCACCGGCGACAACGACAAGACCAAGGCCGTCGATGTCACCGGAATCGACGGCGCACCGCTCCAGCCCCGCGCCGCCGCCGGCAATCGTGGTTCTGGGTACGGCTTCGGCTCCAGGCGGAATGGCGCGGGCTCTGGCGGAGCCACGTGCTACCAGTGTGGCGATTTCGGCCATCTGGCTAGGGACTGCAACCGAAGCAGCAATTCAGGCGGCGGAGGCGGGGGAGGGTGCTTTGTTTGCGGCGGGTTCGGTCACCTCGCGAGGGATTGCGTGCGCGGAGGAAACGGCGGCGGAGGAGGCGGCGGCGGAAGCGGCTCTTGCTTTAGGTGTGGTGGATTTGGACACATGGCGAGGGATTGCGCAACCGCGAAGAGCGTCGGTGCTGGTGGTGGTGGTAGTGGTGGCGGTTGTTTTCGGTGTGGGGAGGTAGGTCATTTGGCTAGGGATTGCGGCATTGAAGGAGGAAGGTACGGCGGTGGTAATAGTGGTGGTGGTGGTGGCGGCGGCGGCGGTGCTGGGAAGAGCACCTGCTTTAATTGTGGGAAGCCTGGGCATTTTGCGAGGGAGTGTGTCGAGGCTTCCGGGTGAGGTGAAGGGTTACGTTTTGCGAAGGGAGAAAAAGGTGGAATAGTACATATTCTCTTTTTTTGCACCTTTTAACAGTTAGTAATTTATTAGCCTCTCTTATTATTCTTCTAATTTCGGGGAAGTTTATACATATGGCAAAAAAAATTATGTGGTTTTGGTTTTTGACTATGGTACTGCTTCGCAGGCGATTTTGCCTCCTTTTTTTTGTAGTTTTTACTCTGCCGGTTAGACCTTGTTTCTGATTTATAGTCTACCTTTGTTCCCGAACTTGAGATTTTATATCTTGATTTATTTGTCTCAAAGGTTCATAATCAAGTGATCATAAATTTAGAGTGAAGTTCTCAAGAGATTGTGGAGTGTTGCCCTTCTCAAAGATTTGTGTTTTATTGGTGTGTGTTTGGATTTGGTCATTGATTATTGCGAGCATTAATTTTGTATGAAACTTGCAATTACGGGGGTAATGATTGAATGAAGATTAAGATTCATGATTGTATTTGGTTAAGTGGATATCCCAATCTGTTGAGTCTTGGAAGCAAGAGAAGTAGATTTGTAGAGAGTATAACATACATTTCCACATTTACCTTAAGTTTACTTAGATTATCAGAATGAGGTTCTTCCCACCTTGTCACTGTTTTAAAATTGCTTACTTTTTAACTCCTTATATTTATTAAATAAAATGGCAGTGCATAGCTGTTGTTTGGTTTGCATATCAGCTTTCCCCTAAACGTCTATCAACATGTTGCCGGCTTGGGCGGTTACTTGGCTATTAGATATTTGAGCTTCTTTAGAGACATTAGAATGCAAGTCTTTGAGTTTTTTTTACCAGATTTGGTTATTTGCACCAATTATACTGTCCTAACTTTACGTGTTTTTAACATGGTATTCCATAAATCCCTCTTTTGAACTCTATACCCATGAAATTTTAAAACTTTAGGAGTATCACCAATAACACGCTTTGCTAGTGTATAAAATTTATTGAGAACTACAATTTTTTTTATTGTCAATGAATTTCACTCAGTAATAAGGAGTGTTCAGAAGAGCATGCTGTTAGCATTTTTCGAATCTTCAAAGGATGTTTGTTTAGTTAGAACTTACCTTTTCGATTCAAACACACACCTAATTCTTTTTTTCTGCTGATAAAAAAACACCCTAGTTATTTTCTAATAGATTTTATTTCGTTCTTAAGCTGTACATTTGGTTGGGCTTGTTGAAACTTAGTCTTATCAGGGAAAAATCTTGTGAAACTGTCAATGTTTTGTGCACTTGGGGAACCTAATATTCTAATTGCAGTACTGTGTTTGTGCTCTACCTGTACCTAAGTAGCAAATTGCAAGGCATGTCTTTTTCCCAAGCTAATGGTATCACTGCATAAGATCCAGAATATTTTTCAAACGGATCATGCTTGACTGGTTAGGTTGACTTTTTAACCCTAAATGTTATCAAAACCAAACTGAGCAGTCGATTCAATTGGATTTATATATATGGTTTCATATAAATGTTATAATTATTTGTTAAGAACTAAGAAGTGATTAGAAAAACTGTGCGAGCAGCATTGTTGTGATGTCTATACCTTGTCTAAATATCTTGAATGAATGAATGGCTTTATTTCTATCGAGCTTGAGTGGCATCGACATATTGTGTTGATTGCATTTCATCTTCATATCGTACATAGTTCGCCGTTGTTGCTTGTGCTTGCGGATCACTTGTCACTTGCAATTCTCAGTTTTTGGGGTTGGATTTGAAAAAATCCTGGCAAACTTTAGAAACAAGTCTAATATTTTTTCTTTTTTTTGTCTTACCATGTATATTTTAGTCCATTGTTCCAGATACAAATGGATTGGGTTGAGAAGTGACTATTTGAAGAAGTGAACCAAAATCAAGTGCCAGCTCACGGTTGTCTGGTAGACTCGTTTATTAACATCCATTGGTGTTTGATCTTTTCTTTAAAATCTATTCAAGCTATGGTCACCAAAAAAACAGGGCTCGTGCTCAATTTATTTATTGACTTGGATGGAGCGTTAATCTTATCCCCAACACAAATTATGGCTACCAAAACTTCTCCTCCTAGTATCTTTTATTTTTTGTTTAACTCACATGAATTAAGAAATGTTAATTGCCAAGTGGCTTCATTCGTGAGATTTATAAAAGAATTCCGTCAAGGTTAACATCTCTATGTATGTGGACTGTCAGATGTGTTGGTTATAAACATGATATGCCATGTTTATAGGCTGAGAATTATTTACTTTGTGGGGTGAATTTGATGTCACACACTGCAAGGATTAAACATGCTTTAAAGAACTGAAGTGATAGCACTACACACTCTTAGGTTCGAATTTGATTATTTACTATTTCAAGAGACAAAGCTTAAGTAGACTCACAAGGACGAAACCTCAAAATCATGGTAATTTGTTTGCTTCTACCATTTTTTATTTATATAATAAAAATTCTCTTAGCTTTGTTGTTGGATCATTGGAGGAGAGTCAGCTGGATAAAGAGATTGGTGACAATATGAAAAATGAGGTTTTGTTTTTTTGTTTTTTTTTGGTGTTGATTTGAGGCTTTTGAAGTCGGTAGGAGCAGGTTGAGGGTTGTAGGTCTGGCTTTGCACTAGGCGAATTTGAATGGAAGACATGTTGACGGTTAGAGGGTTGGAGTTTTGGGTGAGTGATTATGTTGTTGTTCCTGAGTGTAGGGGGCGCGTAATGGAGGATATTGGTGTGATAGTTACCTTTGGTAGACAACACAATCAAGTGATAGAGTGAGAGAAGCTTTCAACAACTCAACTCGGTGTCCAAGATCAGTATATGACTGTTATAATTTTCTTTTTTTATTCAGGTTATCATTAAGTATATGGTGGGGGTTGAAATTAAATTTTGCAAATTACCAAATCCATTCTTAAAAGTGTGTTAAACACTAACTTTAGTCCTCAGTAGTGTGTGACGTCAAATTCTCGTGACAAAAACATTTAAATTTTTGTCCATCCATGTATCCAAGGATCACATCCGGTAGATCTGGCATTACCACGCATGCAAAGGCACTTCACCTTGAATGTTTTTTTTAACATTACTAAATAGAATACTTTTCTTTTTTCTAATTTATGCTGTTCAATAATTCTATTACTTACATGTTTTCAATAATTCAACAATATTAATTAATTATTTTTTCTCAACATGTTTTTCAACTCATGTCAAATACATTTTTTTTAGCTGATAACAACGTATATATTTTTCTTTTGATGTCATTTGAGATTGTTGAAGTTTGTAAGAAATATTTTGTAAGGTTATTTTGTTGTGATATCTACGAGATCAAGGTGGTACTTTTTATGTTTAATAAATCTAATTTTATTGAATAAATTAAAATGGCTTTTATAAAAATAAGATATTCAAAAATTAAATCATTTAAAATGAAGATTTAATTAATATTTTAGTACTAAGATTCGAGAAATTTATTTAATGCGATCTCTTAATAATATTTTTGTCTCAATAAATTAAGTTGGATTTTAAAGGTAATCACTATCTGTTTAAACTTTTTTCTTCCTTTCCAACAACCATTTTTTTTTTCTGACATAATTAAGAATGTAAAAAAAATTCATACATGTAAGTATTTATGGATAAAATTCGTAATGGATAAGAGATGCATATTGTAAATAGATATCTGCAGATAACATATACGAATATTTTTAATATCCACATGTTAATGGGACGAGTACGGGTATCATAGTATCCGTAGATATCCGTACCCGTTATACTCTAATTTAAATTAAAAAACAAAAACATGATTAAAATATTAATATATCTATTTTGAATGAGTTATTTCTTATCAATTAGTTTTAAAAAAATTCATTTCTTTGTAAACTGTCATTCAACATTATTTGAATGAGTTATGTATTTTATTTTATTTGAATTTACAATTAAAATATGTTATTAAATATTTATTTTTATTTTTTTATAAATATTATGGGTATATGTGGATATTAAAAAATTATGCAAATAATTGCATAACATATACCTAATAAATATTGGTACAGGTATGAAACAAATTTATCCAACAAATAAGTTATGGGGAGTTAACCCTACTCGCTTCGTTGACATCCTTAAAAATAACTCCACTAAGGTTGTACCTCGGATGCTATCGTGTCACACCAGACCAGGACACCATCATATTGCTTTGGAAGACTATCTTTTCCTCGCCCTACTCTTGGCTTGACTTCCAATGTGACATGTCAATGGCATTGTGGCGGAGCTCCATCTCCTTATCGGACCTAAAAGAGAAAAAGGTTCCCCATCCAACTTGACCCAATTTTTCCTTCAATTTTTTTACCTTATCGACAAAAACCACAGAGGAAAACGAATTAAGGCTTTGGAGAATTCTAAACTACTGATGTTCCAACTGGTCATTATTGGGGACACCACTAGCTTGATCATGATAAGGGATGATGAAGATGAGGCCAAAGCCATTCTCCATGTTCTTCTTCTCAGCAAAATGTAATACTTTAATGATCCTAACTCAAACTATATCATGATATCAAACGACGTTGTATTTTAGGAGTATCATTCTGTTAATAACAAAATGCTACACAAATTTATTTGTAAGGTAATCATTTTCGAACCTAGCATACCTATCTGAGGATTGTGTCAAATGGGTTGCATTCATTTTTGTTTAATTTTCTTTTTATTTTTCTAAAATTATGTTTTTTTTTTTTTCATTTCGGTACTCTCATAAAATTCTTGATTCCATTATGTAATTTCGAAATATATTGTTTACATTATGAAAAATCAATAACTTTATGGGAAGGAGGAAAACAAATATTTTGGTATATTAGTTTTTAGGCTTAAATAATTTTCTAATAATAATATACGGATATTTTTATTTTGAGTGTTTAACATTTTTTAGATCAGATACCGGAAAATTTGTAAAAAGGGGTCCGTTTTCAGGTGTGTTTGTAAAAAGGGGCCTGTTTGAAATAATATTGCAAAAGTGGGTCGTGTCGTCTGGCGGGAGGACGACATTAAGGTGAAGTCGTCCTCCCAGAGGCCGGTTTCTTTTTTTTTTTTTTTTTTTTTTAAAAAAGTCGGCGGGGTTTCGCCCCGGTTTTTTCTTTTGCGCGGCTGAGGCGTCCGGCGGGGGGGCGGGTTT
>Ga0099822_1010301_pt1 | contig 11614 bp, 14 predicted proteins | sample CowpeawhiteBW_FD_76839 | JGI IMG/M metagenome (GOLD analysis project Ga0099822, IMG submission 76839) | Root nodule microbial communities of legume samples collected from California USA - Cow pea white BW | ecosystem: Host-associated > Plants > Roots > Nodule | place: USA: California | collected... | reverse complement strand
AAATATATATGATTTTTTTTTTTTAATAAATAAAAAAATAATTAAAATAAAATAATGATAGATATGTATAATTATATATTAAAATATATATATATATATATATATATATATATATATATATATATATATATATATATATATATATATATAATTCACCAAAACAATATTGATAGGTCAATTTGAACCTTCCTATTGATTGATGATAAAATAAGACCATACCGACAAGAGTATCCCAACCTAACGTTTTATATGTTAATTAAAATTAGATGACAGTTTAAAAAATGTATATTAAACAAACAACACTACGATACTTTGTTTAAAAAAGTTCTTGTAAGTTACTAGCCTTGTTTAATGGGTCCATACCAAAGAACCTCTTTTTTTATTATTAATACAAATTCTAATATAATTTAGATTAAGGTGATTAACATGGTTTAAAACTCACTTTATTAGTTTTCATATTAAAGTTATTTTTTGTGTAGTATTCTTAAATATTTAACTTAATGTTAAATAATTAATTACGAGTTCAAAACTGAGTTCATTTAATACTTTTAATGTTCACTAAATATTTATACACTTGATTTAATGTTGAAAATTTAGTTATGAGTTTAAAATTGATTTTAAGTTAAACCTAGGTTAACTTCAAAATGCTTTTAGTAACTTAGATTTAAATTAAAACATTAAAAAATAAACCACTTTATTTCAAAAATAACTTTAATGAAAATTAATTTATCAAGCATTCACGAAAGTGTCCATACAACAATTCTTCTCATAGAAAAAAAAACATTTCTAATTATAGACAGAGAGAAGGGTGAATTATTACTTTACTTATTTTTGCATGTACAATTAATTCTTTTTTAAAACTAAATTGATTAAAATTAATTAGAAAATAAAATAATTAAATTTCAAGAAAATAAAATATTTAACATGAAAGATAGTTTTTGTCAAAATTATTCTTAAAATAATTGTTGTCAAATATATAAAGAAAGAAACATAAAATAATTATATATGTGAATAAATTTCTTCCTAAGAATTTTTAAAAATAAAAAGAAATAAACTTTATATACAAATTAAAATTAATTAATACATCATTTAATCGGTAGAAGTTTTACTAAATATTTTTATTTTAATCGGTGCATAAATAAACATCAACTTAGTGACCGGTTTTAGTGATTAATAATTATTATAAATTATAGTGACCAATTTAGATACTAATTTACAAAACTTAAAATTGTTAGTTATTAAAATAAATATTATTATGAATAAAAAATTATAATTAGTCATTAAATTAACTATTAAAGAAAATTGATTACTAAAAATTAATTATCTTGATTTTGACTATTAAAATAAATTAGTTTTTAAATTAGTTTTAAATTAATTCATGATTAATATAGTATTAATTATAATTTTTATTTATAATAATGATTATTTTAGTAATCAATATTTTTAATTTTATAAGTTGATATTAGTCGTGGTTAACTATTTTTTTTTTAAAATTGGTTTTTAATTAAAGTTTTTTTTTTTATTCAAACACGCATTAAAGATTATCGACTCTTCACAGTTTAATTTTTTTAATTTTGTGACATTCACATGTTGAGCACCATCAAAATATTGATTTAATAAAGTTCAGAATTAGTTGGCATGATTCTCACTAGTTTTGCTCTGCATGGATTGCTAGATTCCTCAATAATTGTACGGAATTGAAAAATTGTTGAATATATAGTTACGCATGTTTTGCAGTAATATTATATTATTATAAAATAAAGGCTTTTTTTATTGGACTTATAAAAGTCAAGTTTTGTTTGAAATCTTTATTTAAAATAATTCTGTACGCAAGTAACTTGTATACAATTAGTTTTAATTCGAGACAAAATGGAGTCTATAATATTTTAAAAAATATAAAATCTACTAAGACAAAGAGCCAATTCAAATATTCCATAAAATACATTGTAGCAGTCTAACAAATAATGGTGTAAATTAAAGTTGCTCAACTTTAATCCAATTGATTAAGCTTACAATTCAAATAAAATTAGGTTGAGGTCTATATAATGGTAATTTTAAAAAATTAAAGAAATATTTTTATTTCATATGTTGGAATTAATATATTAAATTATTACGTCTAAAATTTGAAATTAATTTATTTTTAAATTAAATTTGAAAAATAAATATTTTATTTTACTTTATAAATTTAGAGTTTTTTATTAATTTTATTTTCCCATAAATCATTCAATAATCATTCGTTAGCTAAACATATAATACCAGAAATAATTTATTTACTTATTGTCAATAAAATCAAACTAATACTTTTAAAATTATGCCAATAATTTATACTACAATAAAATATCTCATTAACAATCAATTTTAATAACAAAAAATTGTTAGTCATTATAATGACTATAAGGCTCACTTATTTTTTGTCCTAAAACTTAATCTGTTGGGCCTAAGACTGCCCATAGGGTACCCAAATTCCCAAAACCAACCTTAACCCTCTCTGCCCATTTCCAAAAGTTGTTCCTATTCCTCTTAGAACTGCAGCAACGAGCTCTGTTAGGGTTTGGTTCCCATTCTTCCTCCAAGCTTGGTGAACATTTCCCTCGAAGTAAGTTGAGCTCCCTTGTGTTCCTTTTATGTTTTCTAGTTTTGGTTCCACGCTAGTCTCTATCATAACCTCATCTCCGTTCACCCTTATGTTGTTTTCAGTTCCGTTAGCTGCTCCTACTTTAGGTACTAGTACGCTAAGGATCTCATTCTCTTCAAATTAGCGTTTAACCAAGGTAAGGGAAGCTAGGGTTCACTGTTTTTGGTTATTTTTGCTTGTTTGGTTTGCTTTAAGTTGTGAATGCTTGATATATGTTGTTGGTCGTGTGTTAATATGATGTTTGTACTACTGGAGTTGTTTGAATCTGGTTTGGCACACATGAAAGCAGGTGGGTTCTGCTAAACTCGCCCAAGCAAGTTGGGTCGTCGCCCAAAACGAAAGCTTTCACTTTAGCGAGGAGCTCCCGTCTGAGCGAGAACAACAGCAGCTCACCCCCTCTCTATTTCGAGAGCTCGCCTAAGTGAAGGCCACTCGCTTGAATGAGAGTAGTCTCGTCTAAGCAAGATGGGCTAGCTTAAGTGAGGCCTTGACGTGCCCTCTGTTTGCAGTCTCACCCAGGCGAGAGCTGGTAGCTTGAGCAAGGGGTTCCTCTCGCTTGAGCGAGAGCTCTTCATCCTGAGCGAGATTGACAAAGTTGATTGTATTCTTGTGTGTCTCACATGATTTATTTGATTTGTGCTTTAAATATGATGCCATGTATGCTCTATGTGATATATTGGGATTTGAATTTATGAGATTGATATGAATGGAGTCATGAAACATGACAGGGATGATTGGTTGGATATTGGCATGAGTTGGTTATGCATGATAAATCTATGGTTGGTTGGTGAGACATGGCTATGGTATGTGTTGGACGTAATTCCATGAATCTCTTGGTGAGATTCATGGTGGTGCCGTTTGTGATGGACATAATTCAATGAACATCTTAGTAAGGTTACGTGGTGGTGCCTTAGTGTATATAATTAGGTAAGGATTCAAGTAAGGATTGCATCCTGAAACTCTAAAGGGTCAGTTAGTCTCACGTAGAGCGTATTGACTCAAGTTGTGAGAGTAGCAGGAGGCCCTAGTCTTTGGCAGGATAATGGCCTTAGATATTTGAAGGCTAACCTTGTGCGTGGTATGGTGAAACTCATTGGCAATGGCTCTACAAAGCATAGAGGCCATCACAAGTGCAAGCGTCAAGTGAATCCGACCAATTATATGTATCTGGATAATTGAGTCTTAGAGTCTTGCTTGGTTACTATCACTTGTTTGGATGATTGATCTGTATTCTTAACTTTTAAATTGCATGCCTAATTGTATGATAAAACCTTTTTACTCTAGCTTACCCTTCTTATTTGTATTTTCTTCTTGTGTGTGGTTTTCCTTTTTGCAATGATCACCAATCTCTTAGTGTGAGCAAATATGGAAACTCCTAGTGATCGTAGTAGCGATGAAAATGCTACAGCTTAGTTGGGCATGGATTTGTGTTGGGCTCACTGTTGCACCCACTTTTGAAAGGTTTTTCATTATTTTGTAATCCCATGCTTATGAGCAAGCCTTTGGAACCTTTTTAAATTTTGTTCATGGCATCTTAGTGTGCCTTAGTTATCTTTCCTAAGTATACTTTTGGATGACTGTAATAGTGGATGCAGATATACTTCATTGCGTGGTCTTTATATAACATTATATGTGATGTTTCATTTAATTAAATTTATTTATTAAATGGACCATTACATTTATGGTATCAAAGCGGTCGTTCTTTAGAGTATGAGGACTTGTGTGCTTGCTTAGCTTTAGTTGTGTCTTCCTAGTGTTGTTAACTAAGTTTCTCATCTAATCAAGTTTGATTGATGGTTTTTCCTATGTGCCAAGTGATATGGCACCTCCTCGTACAAATCCTCAACCTCCTCGAGGCGATGCACTAGATATCGCAAGGGCGATAGAGGCTACAGTGGCAATCCTAACCCAACAAGGCAACACTATGATGCAGCAGTATGAGGCTTCTGTGCAGCGACATGCGACATCTTTGGAGCAACAACAATTAGTTATGCAGCAGATGGAGGTTGCAAGGGTGGCTTCTAAGGCTGCTTAGAGGCAACATATGAAAGCCCTCCGATAATTTGAGGAGAACAAGACTGTTAACCTTGTCTACGGTCCGGAACCACGGCCTCCACACTAGGAATGAAGCTTGAAGGACTTTTTAAAGCACCACCTATTTAAGTTCAATGGCAAGACCAGTCTTGATGTCGTAGACCAGTCTTGATGTCGCAGACCAGTGGCTGATGGACATGGAAAGAATCTTCGATGCTAAGATGTGCCCAAAGGAGAGTAGTCTGGCCTTTGTAGTGTACATGTTTACTGGAGAGGCAAAACACTGGTGGGCTAGCATGAAGTCTATTATGGAAGAGAAGTAGGAGCCAGTCACATGGGAAGCATTTAGGAGGAAGTTCCTCTCCGAGTACTTCCCTGATAGCGTGAGATACGCTAAGGAGGTGAAGTTCCTCCAGTTGACCCAGTGAAACAAGTCTGTGACTGAGTATGCAGATAGGTTTAAACACCTCAAGCATTTCTACACCATGCTACTAGATGAGGAGTGGTGATGTAGGAAATTTGAGAATGGTCTCAGGGGAGACAGTCGCTTAATGGTGGCTCCACTCTCCATCAAGGATTTTGCAGTCTTGGTGGAGAAAACTAGAGTCATGGAGAGGATGAAGGTGGAAGTAGAAGCTCAACACCCCCAACAACAAAGAGTTGGTAGACCATCTAGGTCCAAAACTAGGCATGAAGAGAGGAGAAAACCATATGCTAGGCCTCACCCTCAGTCTTAGGGGCCTAGAGGGTTTTCTTCCCCAGTTGAGCAAAGTGCAGTGCTATTAGTGTGGAGGACTACACATGAAGAGTGTTTGTCCTCAGTTAGTGGGCTTCAAGAGATGTAACAACCGTGGCAAGGAAGGCAACTTCGACAAGGATTGTCCCACTCTTGTGAGGGCAGTAGCACAGACACTAGTTCCAACACCAGTTCCGACCCCAGTCTAGAACCAGTAGAGGAGAAGAGGCAACAAGCCTCAGGCAGTAGGCAGAGTATATGCTATGATCGGAGTAGAGGTGACTAGTTCAGGTAACCTTGTTATGGGTTGTTGTGTGATAGCTGGACAAAACTATTATGTGTTGTATGATTCTAGAGCGACACACTCTTTTTTGTTAGAAACTTGTGTTCAAAAGTTGGGTCTACCAGTTTGTGAGTTGCAATATGATTTTGTGGTATCTACTCCGGCGTCGGGTTTGGTTAGGACGTCATCCTTATATGCTAGGTGTCCAATGGAGGTATATGGGTCATATTCAAAGTAAATCTTTTATGCCTACCTTTACAAGATTTGGAAATAATCTTGGGGATGAATTGGCTCTCTGTCAATCGCATTCTTATAGATTATCAAGAGGAAAGGTTGTTGTTCTCCAACTCAGAGGAGCTTGAGTTGTTGTCTTCACAAGGAGTTATGAAGGAGATTCAAGGTGGCGCGTAGTGCTTCATCATCTTCACAAATCTAGAGGTGGAGAAAGAGGAAAGGATGTCAGTTATACCAATGGTGAACGAGTTTGAGGATATGTTCCCGGAGGAAGTACCAAGGTTGCCTCCTAGAAGAAAAGTTGAGTTCTCTATTGATCTAGTACTAGGAATCGGTCCAATATCGATGACCCCTTACCGCATGGCTCCAACGGAGTTGGTAGAACTTAAGAAACAAATAGAGGAACTATTGGGGAAACAATTTATACGACCCAGTACTTCGCCATGGGGAGCACCAATGTTGTTGGTAAAGAAGAAGGATGAGAGCTTACACCTTTGTGTGGACTACAGGTAGTTGAACAAGATGATGATCAAGAATAAGTACCCCCTTCCGAGGATAGATGATCTGATGGATCAGTTGCATGGGGCGTCGGTGTTTTCCAAGATTGATCTATAGTCGGGATATCACCAGATCTTGGTGAAGGCGGAAGATGTCCAAAAGACAACTTTAGATCTAGATATGGGCACTACGAGTATGTGGTTATGCCTTTTGGTGTGACCAATGCTCCAGCTGTATTTATAGACTACATGAACATGATCTTCAGGCCCTTCTTAGATAAGTTTGTCGTAGTCTTCATAGACGACATACTCATCTATTTCACGACTTGGGAGGAACACGCCAAGCACATGAGGTTGGTGCTTGGTATTCATAGGGAGAAGTAGTTGCATGCTAAGTTGTCCAAGTGCGAATTCTGGATGGGAGAAGTACAACTCTTGGGACATGTGATATCTGCACAGGACATAGTTATGGATCCAGTAAAAGTGGAAGCAGTGATAAAGTGGGAAAGTCCCAAGTCAGCAACAGAGATTTGAAGCTTTGTGGGTTTAGTTGGCTACTATAGGAGATTTATAGAAGGATTCTCCAAAATAGTGGCGCCTCTAACACAGCTTACCAGGAAGGACCAACCTTTTGCTTGGATAGATAGGTGTAAGGAAAGCTTTCGCGAGCTTAAGCAAAAGTTGATGAATGCTCCGGTTTTGGTTATCCCTGATATTGGTAAACCCTTTGAGGTTTACTGTGATGCCTCTCATCAAGGGCTTGGTTGTGTGTTGATGTAGGAGAAGAAGGCGGTGACATATGCTTCGAGGCAACTTAAGGTGCATGAGAAGAACTACCCTACTTATGACCTGGAATTTGCGACATTAGTGTTTGCCTTGAAGATTTGGAGGCATTATCTATATGGTGCACAATTCTGTGTGTTTAGTGATCACAAGAGCCTCAAGTATATGTTTGATCAGAAGGAGTTGAACATGAAGCAGAGGAGGTGGATAAAGTTCTTGAAGGATTACAATTTTGAACTCTTATACCACCTAGGAAAGGCGAATATGGTGGCAAATGCCTTGAGTAGGAAGACGGTGCATACTGTACACCTTATGATCAAGGAGATGGAGTTACTAGAGAGATCTAGTGACATGAAGCTACAAGTTGAGTTGGGATCCGAGTTCATTAGGTGTAGTACCCTGACTGTATCTAGTGACTTTTTGAACTTAGTCAAGGAAAAGTAGTTGGTGGATGCCAATTTGAACGGAGTGAGAGAATTGCTCGGATCAGAAGAAGCGAAAGAGTTTACCTTGGGTAGGGACAATGTACTAAGATTCAAAGGCAGGGTATGTGTACCTGGGGATGCTAAGGTGAAGAGGTTGATCCTTGAGGAAGGACACAAGAGTTGTCTTAGCTTGCATCCTGGCATGACTAAGATGTACCAAGATCTCAATGAGACCTTTTGGTGGCAGGGCATGAAGAAGGATGTGGTTCAGTTTGTATTCGCCTGTTTGACATGTTAGAAGATGAAGGTAGAGCATCAGAGGCTTGAGAGAACTCTATAACCTTTAGACATACTGGTGTGAAAATGTGATAGCATAACTATGGACTTTATGACCCATTTACCACGAAACTTTAGAGGTCACGATACGATCTGGGTTGTGGTGGACCGATTGACCAAAAGTTTGTCATTTCTTGGTGATGAACCTGAGAATGTCTATGGCCAAATTGGCTCAGCTGTACATCAAGGAAATAATGAGATTGCATGGGGTAACGTCGAGTATAGTTTCAGATAGAGATCCACGGTTCATTTTCCGGTTTTGGCAGACTTTGTAGAGTGCTTTGGATAGCAAGTTAACCATGAGTTCAACCTATCATCCCCAGACTGATGGTCAGTCTGAGAAAACGATTCATTCACTTGAGGATTTATTGAGGACATGCATGCTGGATCATTTCGGTGCTTGGGATGGAGTTTTGCATTGGATAGAGTTCACTTACAACAATAGTTTCCATGCGAGCATCGACATGGCGCCGTATGAAGCTCTTTATGGCAGGAAGTGCAGGACCCCTCTATGTTGGTACCAAGATGGAGAAGCAGTGCTTGTTGGGCTAGAGTTATTGAAACAGACTACGGAGAAGGTGAAGATGGTGAGAGATAGGTTACAGGCCTCTCAGAGTAGGCAGAAGGCTTATGTTGTCTGTAGAAGGAGACCCTTGGAGGCTAGAGATCACGTGTTCTTTAGGGTGACCCAAACCACTGGCGTGGGAAGGGCTCTCTGCTCAAGGAAGCTCTCTCTTAAGTTTCTTGGCCCTTATCAGATCTCGAGGAGGATTGGGCATGTGGTTTATGAGATTGCTTTGCCTCCTTAGTTGCCCAATCTCCACCCAGTATTCTATGTCTCACAGTTAAGAAAGTATGTCTTTGACTCATCTCATGTGTTAGAAGCCGAGGATGTACAGATAAGGAAGGATCTTATGATGGAAGTACCACCCGTTGCTCTTGAGGATCGTTGAGAGGAGGAACGTCGGGGAAAACCAATCAGTCTTGTCAAAGTCATCTAGGACCGGAGGATAGGTGACTCTACTTGGGAGCTAGAGGAGGATGTGAGGAAGTCACATCCATATCTATTTCCTGGTAAGTCTTAATTTTTGAGGTCAAAAATTTGTTATTGGGGAGAATGTAAGGCCCATTTATTTTCTATCCTAAAAGTTTAAGGGCCTACCCTAATCTGTTGGGCCTAAGGCTGACCTATAGGGTCCTAAAACCACAAAACTAGCCCTAACCCTTTCACTTTGCCGATTTCCAAAAGCTGTTCCTATTCCCTCTTAGAACTACAACAATGAGCTTTGTTAGGGTTTGGTCCCCATTTTTCCTCCAAGCTTGGTGAATGTTCCCCATTAAGTAAGTTTAGCTCCCTTGTGTTTATTTTATGTTTTATAGTTTTGGTTCCACGCTAGTCTCTATCATAGCCTCATCTTCGTTCACCCCTATGTTGTTTTCAGTTCTGTTAGCTGCTCCTGCTTTAGGTGCTAGTCCGCTAAGGATCTCATTCTCTTCGATTTAGTGTTTAACCAAGGTAAGGGAGGCTAGGGTTCATTGTTTTTGGTTATTTTTACCTGTTTGGTCTACTTTAAGTTGTGAATGCTTGATATATGTTGTTGGTCATGTGTTAATACGATGTTTGTATTGATGGAGTTGTTTGAATCTGGTTTGCACACATGAAAGTAGGTGGGTTCTACTGAACTCGCCCAGGCGAGCTGGGTGGTCGCCCAAAACGAAAGCTCTCGCTTAAACGTGAAGCTCTCGCTTGAGTGAGAATAGTAGCAGCTCACCCGCTCTCTATTTCGAGGGTCCGCCTAGCGAAGGCCACCCGCCTGAGCGAGATGGGCTAGTTTAAGCGAGGCGTCGATGTGACCTCTCTTTGTAGTCTCGCCCAGGCGAGAGCTGGTAGCTTGAGCGAGGGGTTCCTCTCGCTTGAGCGAGAGCTCTTCAGCCTGAGCGAGATTGACAAAGTTGATTGTATTCTTGTGTGTCTCACATGATTGGATGATTTGTGCTTTAAACAGTTCAAGTATGATGCCATGTATGCTCTATGTGATATATTGGGATTTGAGTTGATGATATTGGTATGAATGGAGTCATGAAACGTGATGTGATGATTGGTTTGATATTGGTATGAGTTGGTTATGCATGATAAATCTATGGTTGGTTGGTGAGACATGGCTATGGTATGTGTTAGATGTAATTCAATGAATCTCTTGGTGAGATTCATGGTGGTGTCATATGTGATGGACGTAATTCCACGAACCTCTTAGTAAGGTTATGTGGTGATGCCTTAGTGTATATAATTAGGTAAGGATTGCATCCTGAAACACTAAAGGGTCAGTTAGTCTCACGTAGAGCGTATTGACTCAAGTGGTGAGAGTAGTAGGAGGCCCTAGTCTTTGGCAGGATAATGGCCTTAGATGTTTGAAGGCTAACCTTGTGCGTGGTATGGTGAAACCCATTGACAATGGCTCTACAGAACATAGAGGCCACCACAAGTGCAAGCGTCAAGTGAATCCGACCGATTATATGTATCTAGATAATTGAGTCTTAGAGTCTTGCTTGGTTACTATCACTTGTTTGTATGATTGATCTGTATTCTTAACTTTTAAATTGCATGCCTAATTGTATGATAAAACCTTTTTACTCTAGCTTACCCTTCTTGTTTGTATTGTCTTCTTGTGTGTGGTTTTCCTTTTTGCAATGATCACCAATCTCTTGGTGTGAGCAAATATGGGAACTCCTGGTGATCGTAGTGGCGATGGAAATGCTACAACTTAGTTGGGCATGGATTGGTGTTGGGCTCACTATTGAACCCACTTTTGAAGGATTTTTCATTATTTTGTAATCCCTTGCTTATGAGCAAGCCTTTGGAACCTTTTTAAATATTGTTCATGGCATCTTGGTGTGCCTTAGTTATCTTTCCTAAGTATACTTTTGGATGACTGTAATGGTGGATGCAAATATACTTCACTGTGTGGTCTTTATATAATATTTTATGTGATGTTTCATTTAATTAAGTTTATTTATTAGATGAGACGTTACGGTGACCAACTTGGATACCAATTTATAACAAAAAAAAAATATTAGTTACTAAAATAGTCACTATTATGAATGAAAAATTGTAATTGGTCACTAATTAATTAGAAACTAATTACTTTCGTAACATAAACCTTGGTAATTAATGTTTAGTATCCAATTTTCTTTGGCAGTTAAAACCTTGGTAGCTAAATTTTATAAACCAATTTAAAGACCAATTATAAATTTTTATTCATAATTGTAACTATTTTAGTAACTAATAATTTTATTTTGTAAATGTGTGACTAACAAGTTTTGGTTACTTTAATAAAATATTTTCTTATAATTTTATATAATATTAAGTATATGTACGAAACTAATTTTATCATAAATAAAAATAGGAAAATATTAGTAATAATCTTAACTTGACCCTAGTGTACACAAAAAATTATGCTAATAATTTATATACTAATATTAAGTATTGGTGGTAAGTTAATTATATCATAAATAAAAATAATAAAATATTTGTATTAAGTTAATTTATATATATATATATATATATATATATATATATATATATATATATATATATATATATATATATATATATATATAAAAAAAAAACATAAATCTCTTTTTTTTATTTTT
>Ga0099822_1010298_pt1 | contig 11617 bp, 10 predicted proteins | sample CowpeawhiteBW_FD_76839 | JGI IMG/M metagenome (GOLD analysis project Ga0099822, IMG submission 76839) | Root nodule microbial communities of legume samples collected from California USA - Cow pea white BW | ecosystem: Host-associated > Plants > Roots > Nodule | place: USA: California | collected... | reverse complement strand
TTAAACGTGTTTCAGTAACAGCGATACTTGAACAACAAACAATGCATAACGAGTTTGGATCATGAATGAAAGAAATAAATAGCCAGATAATGCGGGACAGATGCGCACAAATACATTTGAGAACAAAACACACCATGTCATTTTCGCGCAAGAACTCAATGCATAAACCTTACCTCTTGAAGCTCCTCGTTCCTTGTTCTCTTCTTCTCTCTGAAACTCCTTTTCTCGTTGCTTCTGTTCGCCCTTTTTTTTTCCTTCTTGCACTGGATATGAACTATCTGTTAAAAATTTTTTCCTCCCCTTGCTTATGTGTGGAAAGTTGCCATTTAGCCATAGCTGCACTGCCATGCTCAGACTGCCTCCCCTGGTTGCTGCCACAATAATACACCAATACCCAACATTTCTTCTTTTTGTGTCCAAAAACCCCCCAATAACAAGATAACGTATATGATTATGGCCATATTTTGCATGGCAAAGTCAAATGACTTTCATTATTATTTTTTATTTTATATATTTTTTTAAGAGCAGAAAAAAAAACAAAATGGTTGAAAATAAAATAAATCTTGAAATTAAAATAAGATAAAATAAGATAAGGAAAAATAGCATAAAAATAAAACAAAACAAAATAAATAAAAAGTAAGACAAAAAATAAAAAAGAAAAGGAGTATATATATACACGTCCAAATTAATGTTGACCCCTTTTTTTTATAATGTTTTTTTCTTTTTTATTTTTTAAATGAATTTCTTAGTTAATTGTTTTTATTAACCGGACAAAATTGAGTGTTGACATTATACATGGAATCATATAAATCATTAATAAAAATAAATGAATTAATAAGAAGATGCAAACATACTTGTTTGATGTTGCATTCCCTAAATGCATAACTTTGTTCATCCACAACTTCACAAAGTATTTCTTGTGAGGAATGATCCACGAGTCATTAACATATTCAAAGAATACAGGCCATGACTGGCAAACAAGCTCAAGATGATTAACACAATCGTTAAACTTTAACTCATCTTCACACTCTATGACATTCTCCCATGCTTGCAGTACAAAATCCCATGCATCAACAGAATTCACGAGCATTTTGCACTTTGCGTGCACATTCTTTTGAATATGGAAATGACTTAGAAGATGATAACACTCAGGGAACACAATGCCAACAAAATTCATTAGAGCCAGATCCCTGTCAGTTACAATGACTTGTGGACCACCCTCAGACGTCATAAACAAACCTCTTAGCCTTTCAAGAGCCCAAGTGAAATTATTTTGCTTTTCATTGGATAAAAATAGTGGCTGAGAAAGTTAATCCTGTTGAGGTCACACCAACAATCTCAAGCAATGGCAACCAATATTTGTTGGTTTTGTAAGTTCTATCCATTAAGAACACAATATTGAATGAATTTAACAACTTCACAACATCCGGATGTGTCCAGAACAGATTGCTAACCACATCAGATTCATCAACACATCTACTAAAATGAATACAGTGATCACGTTCCAACATCAACATTAACTGTTGGAACTTAGTCCTTGAACCTCTTACTGAATGTTTGTACCTATATTTTGCATTATATACTTGCTTCAAAGTTGTCATATTACACTAATCTTTTTCTTTAAGAGTGAGAAGTATATTTGCAGGTTTTACTTGACTTTTAGTCATATCAACAAACAACGAGTGTTCACTGGACTTCAACCTACCTGCATAGGGGTGACCAACTAGAGTAGATGAGACATCGTGATTATGGTAACCACATTTTACGTTCAACACCCATTCCTCCCCTTGAGAGATGGGTCTGCCTCTCAATCTAAAGGGACAATCACATTTTCTTGTCCTAGATAAACTCGGTTCTGCATCACATTTGTATTTTCAATATTTTCCACCTCTTTCACAACCTAATAATACGTGGGTCTTTCTTCATGGTTGTCCATTATATTTATTTGATCTTAGAATAATAACAACAAGTCCAAGATTAAAAGCAACCCCTCTAACCCACTTAATTAAATCTTCACGTGTTGGGAAGATATCATCGGTTGTAAAGTGAGCTGTATAATCTTGTTCGCAGATATCATGAACGAAATCAGAAAAGTCTAACATGAGACTACAATTTACTTGAGAATCCACTTAAGAATCCAAGAAACTCAAATAACTAAAATGATGATCTTCCATAATGAGCTATAATAAAAAGGAAATATTTTAATACGTGAAACAACCTCATTAAAGGCAAGCACATACAAACAGATAAGCAAAATATGTAATGCAACAAGGCACCTCACTGGACTGTCTCACCTATTACATAACACACTACCTTACAAACATGAGGTATATATGCAAAGTTCTCAAACAAACACGAAGTCTCACACAAATTCTACCAATGTTTCATCACATTCAAAATTGATTTGTTGTAAGGTGGTGATAGAAACTACTTTAGAGAGTCATACAAACCGTTTTCACCTCAATCACGCACACAATACACACTCACTCACAAACTCACGCACATCACTGCACCTCACTCACCTACACACTAAAACCACATTCAGTGCACGGTCTCACCACCCACACAACACACACTACCTCACTGCTGGCTCATGAACACACACACTACCTCACTAACGGCTCATGAACACGCACATAAACACATAAACAACATTATTTTATTTTATGAACGAAAATAAAAGATTAGGGTAACTAACCCAAAGAAATGTGAAGAAGCTAGAACCCTTGCATGCATGCATGCATCCACTTTCAACCACTGCCTTCCATCTCCGTAATAAGCAAAAGAAAAAAAACACTAAACAAATGTCGAAATCCGTTTCAGAAAAGTATGAAACGGATCTCGACATTCGTTTCATTATTTTTTTGTTTTTTTAATGAAATGAATGTCGAGATCTGTTTCATACTTTTCTGAAACGGATCTCGACATCCGTTTCTTAAAAAAAACCAGCGAAGCGGATGTTGAGATACGTTTCAGAAGATTGTGAAATGGATCTCGACATCTGTTTCATTAAAAAACAAAAAATATTAATGAAATGGATGTCGAGATCCGTTTCACAATTTTTAAACAGTTCTTGACATCCGTTATACAAAAAAAAAACAAAAAAAATATGAAACGGATGTCGAAATCCGTTTCACATTTCCCTGAAACGGATCTCGACATCTGTTTTACAGAAAAAAAAATACAAAATCAATCTTAACAAACAAGGTTCCAACATTCAAATCAAATTCCAAAACATTCAATATGATTATGATTAAACTGGAAGGAGACTAACCTGACAGAGAAGACAAGATGAGAGCTTTCAAAAATAAAATTAATGAAATTGCACATGGAGCTCGGACCACAAACCTGCTTCAAGGATAAGTGGCAACTTCAACAAGAACAAGTGACAAGAGAATGAAGTACAGTGACAAGAGAATGAAGCATAGACAGGGACCGCTGCCACCTTCAAGGGACCACTCAGAAAGCGCAGCATTGTGGAGAAAAAACGGAGAGAACAAAACGGGGGAGAGAAGAAACGCTATGGAAATAATTGGGAGTGCAAAGCTCAGATAAAAACCAAAGCTAAAATACAACGTTGCAGCAGTAAATATCATTTACTGCTTTCACCCGCTTTCACCCACCTGCCAACTACAAATTTATTAGAGGTAAAATGGTAAATTTTGGGGGTACCGAAGAATACTTGGGGTGGAGGGAGAAGACGAGTGAATAAAGACCATCTTTTTTTTGACACGTAAATCCGAGAATCTAAAATCCATTCATCTCCAAAAAGAATAAAACAATTTCATGAACAATACTTTTCATCGTGATTAACGTCCGCAGTGTTACAAGATTTTATGTCACAAGAATTTTAGGGTTTTAATCTTATCTCATAAATTAAAAACCACCTCCCAGCAGCCATATCAATATATATTAGAATAAACCCTAACATTCTGAGATGTTTAATCGCAGTACAGTTTTTCGGAAACAGTTCAGCATTTAATCATCATTAAATCCATCGAGTTCTTTAATCAATAATAAAACAGCAGCATAAATTAACCAAAAATTAGGTTTTGATACCGATTGAAGGTTACAAATCTTATTCATAGCATGCGCACGAGAAGACAAAATTGATCTATTTGGGTTAAAATTATATATACTAGATATTAAAAGGAAAAAAAATTAAGGAAAAATAATTTGTACGAGTTTTGAGAATTTTTTCTTTTAAACGCATGAAGATCCTACTCGTATCGATGTCGAGATTGACCCTGTTGTGTCAACCTTTAATCCATGAAAAATTGTAATCTTAGTAATATGATAAAAGCAATTTTTTCCAAGAAATACCGAAAAACTGCTCATTTTTCTTTGTAAACAATAGAAAAAAAACCAACATATACATTCTTTTTTTTTCATGTTTTTAGGAGTCTAATATATATATGTGAATTTTAATTTCATCTCACGAAAAAATAGAAAAAGCCAACGTAATATTTTTTCCTTTTTATATTACGTTATTTTAGTAGCAAATAAGTTATTTTATTAATTGTAAGGTCCACTTTTATTTAGTGTCCTAATGTTTAAAGGCTGCCTGTTGGGCCTAAAGGCTGGTCCATAAGGTGCCAAGGCCCCTAAAGCAGCCAAGGCCCCTAAAGCAGTCAAGGCCCCTAAAGCAGCTAAGGTCTCTCATTTGCAGCTCACTCAGAAAAATTAGTGCTCTAACTCTCCCCTTTTCTCCCCACAGAACCTCTGCTAGGGTTTGTCCCTCCATCCTATTCGAGCTCTTTCAACTTTGTTCTCCCTTCACCTCTCGAGTTCGCTCTTGAAGTTGTTGGGTTTGTTCAGTTTGGTATCGAAGTCCTTGGCTAACCCCTTTCCAGGTAAGGGCAGCTAGGGCTTACTCATGTATTTTGATTTCTTGTTTGTCCTGTTGTTGTTTTACGATTCTATGGTTGGTGTGATATTGTGAATGCATGGAATACCTTGGTATGTTGGTTTAGATTCGTATGTTTGGTTGTTGTAGGGAAACAGTGACGAGAAACTAATGCTCTCACCCAAGCGGGCCTGTCTCACCCAGGCGAGACTTGTAGAAACAGGCCAGGTTCACACTTCAGCTATCGCTCAGGTGCAGAGCTCTTGTTTGAGTGAGGTGACATCTCGCTCAAACGAGAGGGGCTCGCCTAAGCGAGAACGCGTGGGGACCTTGGCACATCATTGTAGTTTTCAGCCCAGGTGAGGAACCTCACCTTTGAGCGAAGGGTGGCATCGCTCAGGCGAGGAGGGCTCGCCTAAGCGAGAACACGCGTAATCAACAACCCTCACTGTTGGCAGTCTCACCTAAGCGGGGGCCTATCGCTTGAGTGAAAAAACCTTTCGCCTGAGCGAGGGTTCCTGGCTTGAGCGAGACTAACGTAAGTGTTTGTTTGGTGCCTGTTCTGTCTCATGTTTTTGATTGGTGGTTTACTGTATGATTTCATTACCCTGTTAAAGCATGAATGGGTTAAGTATGCTTGTGTTAAGTGACTTATGGATTGGAAATGATAAGGTTGGCATGATCTTGGTATGAATTACGAATGAAGAATTGGTGGAAAATGTTGGTATGAGTTTGGTGTGCGTGATAATACATACTTGGTTGTTGGAACATGAATTGTATGTGGTTAGAACATAATCCCATGAGTCTCTAGGTGAGACCTCATAGTGGTGTCTCAGTTGGTCGGGACGTAATTCATGACTCCTGTTAGTGGGAGTTCATGGTGGTGCCCCATCTATATAATTTAGTAAGGGTTCAAGGTAAGGTTGCATCCTGACACTCTAAAGAGTCAGTTAGTCTCACATAGAGCGTACTGACTCTAGTGGTGAGAGTAGCAGTAGGCTTGAAACTCATTAAGGGCTAACCTTGTGTGTGGGGGATGAAACATTGTGACATTTAGCTCGATAGAGCAGGTAAGTCCACCACAAGTGCAAGCATCCGCTGAATCCGACTAATTATATGTATTTGGATGAGTCGTGTCTGAGTCTTAGTGTATTGTTTGCAAGTCATAACATGATTGGTTGGTCTATGCATCTTGAACTAGAAAATTTTGTATGTAACTATATGATAAACTGTTTTCGATTCTAGCTTACCCTTTTGTTTGTTGTATGTTCTATTTGTGTGGTTTTCTCTTTTTGTGATGATCATCGAATTATTGATGTGAGCAGATGGGAGAAATTCTCGTGGTCAACAAGGGAATGGTGACTCCACTGCATAGCCCGCCTGGACTAGATTCTGCTTATTTGGGCTTTCCCTTTTGGGCTATGGCCGATGTATTGACTTGTCTTTTAAATCTTAATTTGATTACTGTTAAACTTTGCACCCTGTCTTGTATTGACATTGGCATTGTGGTGTGCCTCAGGATTCCATTTTAAGTACCTTGGGTATTTCTAAGTAGTGATTTCATACTTCGCATCTTGGCTCCCATATTATTCTGTGTAATATTCTATTTACTATGTTATTATTTAAATGGGGTGTTTAATATATAGAACATTTATAATAATAATATTTCTCTTACAAAAAAATATTAATATTTTTTCTCTTAAAAAATATTAATTAACTAAAATTAAACTCTTTAATTTAATTAATAATATTTTCTCATCCAATAAAGATCAAAACTCTTGTTAGTGTGTGACCTTGTAGGTTCATTACTAAATCAATAATAAATTAACTCATTAAGTTATTAATCAAGATTGGTGTCTAGCAACACTTCTTAACAACTGAATAGTATAAAGTATCTTTTACTTACCAATAGAAGATTAACATAATGTTTCATTTACACCTCTATGTTAATTTTAGAATGTGGTATAACCGTTAAATTCCAATAAGTTAACACATGTGAATGACTTAAGAAATTTCTTTCTTCTTTCATTCATACTACTTTATGCAAGGTCTTTATTTATATTGAGACCAAACTCATTACCAAGATTTGATAAATTTTTTCTTGATTAATTATTAATCCTACTTGAATTTAATCATACACAATAATCATTCAACTAACATCATGAAGCATCAGATGCCCGATATTAAAGTATAACAAATAACTTGTTAATTTCCATGATAACTTCAAGTATAAGGAAATCTTCTTCAAAAGAATTTCCCATTTACAATTCAAGTGTAATATTTAATCATCAGGAAATCCTCATTTGAGTAAGTTCAATGGTCATACCTCTACATGGATCATTTATATGTATAATTTAAAAAAGAGATTTTTTAACCTTTATCTTATAAAGACCACTGCACATATTGATCTATATGACTAAATGATATGAATACAGGATAATCCTATGATAAAAAATAATTTAAATTAAAATTATATAAGACTTATTTCTAATTTTGTAATCTCAATTATTATTATTTTTATCATTTAATGAGCATCTTATATTTCATAAAAATTTGAAGTAATATAATCTTTACCCAAAGTTCATATACGAACATTAAAATACGTCTTATACGTGAATGATTACTATAAGAGATTCATAATATATCATAAGATTTACTTTTATAAAAATCTGTTTTTCCAAATTCAAAAGATCGAAGGAATTTTAGAATTTTTTTCTCAATACCAATATTTTTTTGCATAGCTTTGAATTTCAAGGTTTAATTAGTCGACATATAAATTCAATAAATATGACAATAAAATAATATTAAATACAATTTTATTATTATTAACGTGACATATTTAATCTGGGCATAGCTCAAATCGAACGTACTGCACTGAACCAGAAAAACACATCCACTACACCTCATTCCATCATCTCCCACCAGCAAACCACCCGAAAGAACCTCGAGTCATCATCTCCTAATTCTAACCTATGATCAGCAGAACAGAGAACCAGAGAGAAGAGGAGAAAGGAGAGGCACTATCGACGCCAGTGGTGCCTCCAGTTGCGGACAACGCCGATGGAGATGGTTACGCTTTGGTTTGCGTGTCAGAGGAGAAGATGGATAGTTCGCGCTGCTTGCTCTTCGTCGACGATACCTACGGTGGCGACCAGCGTCACTGGCGACCGGTGGTGCGGCGAGTTCGAAGGAGGCTGAGGCGCGAAGGTTCGCTGTCGTGGTGTTTCTCGATCTGAAATGGAGAATGGAGTGGGGAGGTTCAACGCCGGCGAGGCGATGCGGCGACAACCTTGACCTGTGAGTGACGAACAGAGGACTGGATGCTCTTCCATTGATGACCACTCGAGGAACGAAGAGAAAGGGCGCGCATCTCATGAAGGAGAAGGGGAATAAGGGTGTGATACTGAATTACTTTTCTACTCTCTGCATCCCTGGTTTGATCACCACTGTCCCCTTATTTCTGTTGGGCTTTATTTTTATTTTTACTTCGTACACCCCAATGGGGTTTTCTTCCTGCACCCCCAATATTTCTTGCCAAAGATTCATGTTCTTTTATTTATGCTTTTGAAAACTTAAATAAATAAAAAAACTTAATTAGGTAAACATAATAATTAATCAATTATGAAGTGCAATAGGTAGTTGACTGTTTGAATTAATTGATATTAGTGTTTGTATATGTATCATTGCACCCCTAAGTATTTCTCTCTTCTATCACTTTCACTTTCACGTGTAGGAAAAGAACTTTTGTTGTTGTTTGAAGTGTGAATTTTGTAGTTCAGGATCCACTGGTATTTCACCACTTTGCTTCATTTCTTAAAAAGAAAAGGTACGCATTACAATGCCTATAAAAAGGTACGCATTACAATGCCTATAAAAAAACTGAGCTAGGTTTTTAATGTTTTACGAATATGGAGATAACTTTGATGATTTTCCATCCATTAGTCATATACAGAAGTCGACTTCCAGACCACAATAAAAAAATCCAACTTCCGGAAGTGGACATTCGGAAGTGTTTGTGTAAAACGGAAGTGGACTTCTGGTACGGAAGTGAAGTTATTTTTTACCAAAATGGAAGTGGACTTCCAATACAAAAGTGAAGTTATTTTTTCATAGTCTTCCGGAAGTGGACTTCTGGTCTTTTAAAGCGAAGTTATTTTTTTGCAATTTTACGGAAGTGGACATTAGGAAATGAAATTAAACGGATGTCAACTTCCGATGAGTAGACTTTTTTTTTTCTTTCGGAAGTGGTGAATTGATTTTGTTTCTCCGAATGTGGTAGCATATGCTTTTTTTTCTTTTTTTTTCCTGACGTGTGAAGCTAAGTGACATAACATTGTTTTCTCTTTTCTTTTTCCACTTCCGGAGGATGAGGATATGTAATGTGGATAAATTAAGTGATTTTTTTTTATTTTGTTTTATTTTGTAATTTTGTTAGGGTTTGACTAATAACTTATGCTTTATTTATTATTTATTTATATTTTATATTTAAATTTTATTTACATGAATATTTATTTTTTGTTTATATAATTTTTATTGTTATATTTTTGTTTGTTTTAATTATTATTTGTTTAAGTTTACTATTTATTTATTGTTTGTTTTATATTTTTGAATGAATATTTTTATTTTTTATTGATTTAATTTTATTTATTTTGAATTTTTTTTATGGTTTACTGTTTATGTATGATTTACTTTTTTAATATTTATTTTATTGTTGGAGAAATATTTTAATTTTATTTTTAAATATTTTTTTTTATTTTGAAAAAAGTGGTATTAATTACTAATGTTAGATTATAGGTGGTGAAAATTATCTAAGATGGATGATCTCCCTTTAACTTTCATGGAATCACAAGTAAATTTGAGTTTCATTTCAGATTTCTCTTCTTTTATAAATGAGATGTGTTACAGAGACTATACAAATAATTTTACGACTGATCAAATATTTTCAACACGAAATGAGTTGATTCAGTGGGTTCGAGGGATAACATTTCATCTTGGTTTTGTTGTTGTCACTATCAAATCTGACAAAGCTACTGGTCAACCTGGGAGGAAAATGTATGTATTGTTTGGTTGTGAAAGGGGTGGTAAGTATAGGAAGTATAAATTTGATGTTCAGCCTAGTGTCTCTGGCACAAGAACGTGTGATTGTCCATTTAAAGTATACTACTAACTTGGCCATCCCAAATAGAACATGCCACATGATCAACGAATCTAGTCAACAAAGACGTATCCTCAGACCCTCATATCTTGGTCCACAACAACCTCCTCATGGTGAATTACATTTTCTTGCTGCCCATGAATATCAACAGGAGTTGGTGATGATGGACCAGCTTCTCCATGACCAGTTGATGAACCAACTTCCCCATGAGATGATGGACCACTCTCTCTATGATGACCCTTACCTCTCCTGCGAACAAATGTAGTAGGTCTCTGCCTATGCTCCTACTCAGAAGCCTTAGCATGTGAAGAACTTGAGGCACCACGAGGTACAAATGCTCCTCTTGTCCTAGCCATGTAATTAACAAATTTAAAAACATATTAAAATTCTAATTAATTAAAAATTAAAATTATTCAAACAATATAATTCATTAAAATTATCCAAAATTATAAAAAATTATAATTATAATACCATTCACCGGAAGTCGCTCACGTGCTTACGGAAGTCGCTCACGTGCTTACGTGAGTCGACTTCCAGTGATATTTTTGGCACACCTACGGAAGTCCACTTCTGGGCACAACACTTACGGACAGGGGCGGAACAACTTGGTGACATGGGGGAGCCACGGCTCCCCCAACTCTTTTTTTTTATAAATTTTTTATATATATTTATATATTTTTTAAAATTATATTTATATATTATTTATATTAAGTTTATATTATGAAAAATAATAATAAAAGATAAAATAAAAAAATTTAATGGAGACACTAATTTATAAAAAAAATTAAGGTTAGTATTTTATTATGATTTATGTATGTTAGATTTATGATTCTTTTTAAGATGTTTTTTCCAAATTAATATAAACTCTAATTATGATTTTAGGGATTCTTTTATGAAATTGGTATGAACTCTAATTATAATTTTTTCCAAATTATTATAACCCTTAATTATAAAATTTAGGGATTTTGTGTTTTTCATTGCCTATGGTAATTGTTTTTTAAGTTTTGAATTTATACCGTGTTGATTATTTAATTAAAGTGGTATGAGTTTTATTATGTTTTGCATTGTGATAATTGTGATTTGTGAACATAAATTTTATTTTTTCTAAATAGGCGAGAGGTGATAAATTTATATTAGAAAGATTATGATAAAAAGTAAAAAAATTGATTCCTTTTTTTAAAGAGGAAGGTTTGTGATAAAGATGAAAAAAAAAATGCATTTACGTCAACTAAACTTGAGAAATTTCATGAGAACCAAGAATTCAAGACAATAAAAAACAAATCTCTAAAGTTCTTAGAGTTACATATAATGAATTTAAAAATTCATTAGAACGCGATCCGGGAAAAATGGCCTCAAATTTGACAATACCACTAAATCAAATTGATGAGGTACGAAGGGCTTATCTAAAATGATATTCATGGTTTGATACTATGATATAATATCATGATATAATAGAGAATGATAGTAATATTTTTTTGAATTCTACTATTATTTGTGCATTATGTGTGCTTGTTTGAATTAGAGAAAATGAAGAGAAAAGATGAAGAGCTTTTTTTCTAACTAATATATATATATATATATATATATATATATATATATATATATATATATATATA
>Ga0099822_1010297_pt1 | contig 11618 bp, 6 predicted proteins | sample CowpeawhiteBW_FD_76839 | JGI IMG/M metagenome (GOLD analysis project Ga0099822, IMG submission 76839) | Root nodule microbial communities of legume samples collected from California USA - Cow pea white BW | ecosystem: Host-associated > Plants > Roots > Nodule | place: USA: California | collected... | reverse complement strand
TATATATATATATACATATATATATATATATATATATATATAGAAAATATGGAGAAACTGTGTACTGCATTTTGAATAATAAAGCAATACTGATGTATAAATTCTCAATGAAATATTCTGTTCTATCTTACTTAAACTACCCATCTAAATTCAGCAAACATCAGTAAAACAACAAATTATGCTCTATGCATACTGAGTTCTTTCTTCATATTCTTCAGTCTTGATGTAGTCATCAGGGTATTCCTTTTTCTTATAAGAAAAAAAAAACTGTAGTACTTGAATTTTTTATTTAGGTACATCATTCAGTTTATGAACCCCTTGGATTTCGGCCAAACCCTGAGTTAAAAAAAGGTCATAGAAGAAAATCATAATAAAGAAATGAAAGTTGAACATGGAGACTCCAAACATCAAGGAATGAGTTGGACGGTGTGTATATAATGCTACCAGAAGAACTTCACAGCATCTACTTAAGTAGAACAGTGACCCACAATTTCATCACACCCGAACTCTCCTTTAATATCTGGTCAAAAGTAGTTTTAGGGAAATAGCCAAATAAATCTCTTAGCATTCATGGCATCGGAATCTTATATCTTAAAAGTTTAAATGCCCTACGGTTACATTTCCCAATACATGTATTTGGATGTCAATAAGAAGGATAACAAAATCAGCAAAAAGATAAAATGTTTTATTTTCAATGCCTCTTATAAAATCACAGAATTAAATGAAGCTTGGACTCAGAAAGCTTTGGAAAATATCTTACCCAAAAGAATCATCAAAAACAAAAGGCAGCATGCCTGTGCGGTCCTTATCAGTATCGGTCCAAATATGGCTGTTCCAATCATGACAAACGGATAAGTCACCTTTACAAGGCAAAGTGTGAAAGAAAATGACCGCATGAGAACTTCTACATACCTTCTCATACTTACAAAACCATTTGGCTTTCCCTCTTTAAAAGGTGAATTTGCAAAAAGAGCCGTTGCTATCTGTCATAAAGATAACACTGATTACACCACACTGCACTGACCAAATTCCCTTACAAAAAACTGTTAACATTACTTACAGGCTGTAGAGCAAGGCCAGCACGAAATTTCCTGATCATATCTGCTTCTGAACTAAAGTCCAGATTGACCTATAAAAAAAGAAAAAAAAAATATTACTATCCAGCATCAGAGCAGCTTATATTGTGTCAAAAGATAATGTATTCACCAAATTTAAATTAAGATGACTTTGAAAGCAAGCTTGCAATCCATCGCATATATACCTGTACAGTGCATGTCCTGAACATCATGTCAAGCCCCAGAGAACCAACTTTAGGCATGTAATTCCTCATAATATCATATCTTCCCTGTGGCAACACATAGTCAGAAAGCAGGTAATTGAACCACCAAAGGTCAAGAATAAACGGATACAACATTGAAAAACAAGGTTTAGCACAGAGAAGAAATACAAGAATAAGAGATAAGAAATTAAATAAAATGGAAAGAAGAGCTTTAACTATGGTGGTTGCCACAGTTTGGGTCATCAGAGTTGGAACTGGCAGCTCACGGTAAAGGGAGAAGGGCTACAATTGGCCCAAGCAGGCAGAAGAATGAAGAAAGGTTTTAAAAACCTTATTTGAAACTATTACCAAAACAATTTGCCTAAAAAAGGTCCAAATCCATAATGGAAGCCACAAAATGTGAAATGGTAGAAAGCACCACAAAGCAGGACGCAAGTGGCAGTGGGCGTCAAAACTTCCACATAATTCCTTTAAGGCCCTATCATAACTACTATTTAACAACTATGATAGATCGTGAATAGGTATGACTGAAATTTGACAGCTATGTAATCCTGGAATCAGGAAACCCAACCGAATTCATGAAAAGACAACAAAAATGAGATGGTATTTGTGATGCACTGATACGATATGTGTATCAGACAATACAATACATGTCCGATACGGCAATACACTTTTTCTGAAAATAACATGATATGATATATATACATACTGAAAAATGTATAAAAATTCTTAAAACATGATAAATACACAATTGCAAATTGTGTAAATCCAAATTAAAATCACGTTTATTAGACATTGTCACAAAAAGTTATAAATTATTGTCATCATAAAAGTATTGGTCAAGTATCCTAAAGTATCGGATACTCATACATGACACAAATTAAAGTCATCATCCTTTTATTAGCTTGGCTAAGTAATAACTGATGCAGTCAGCAAGTGACATTTGAGGAAGATTTTTATGCTGAGATATCAGTAATTGTTCAACATTTCAAGAAATTTGAAGAGGGGATAGAAAGAAAAATACTACCTTTGGCATTACAGGTATGTCTTTGATTTCCCACTTTGGCTGGAAACCAATTCCCAAAAATCCAATTCCCATTTCCTCGGCTACAGCTTTAACCTAAAAACATAAATATATGGAAATAATTACAGATTTGAAAGAAATAGGACCACTCATCAGATAACAGAAGCCTCAAACAGAACAAACTAGCATTAAATTTAGCTATTTATCACATCACAACAAAAAGATAAGTTAAATGACCACACCCACAATGATATACATATTTATCAGAAGAAACGATGATTCCACAGAAAATCACAAACTTCTTTTGCTAACAGCAAAAGAACAGATCTCCCTAACAAGTACATGTGGCTTACCTGATAAAGGTGTGAATTAACTTCAGCACAAGTCTGGTGCAAGGTTTCAAGAGGGGCTCCACTAAGTTCAAACTGACCACCGGGCTCCAATGATATGCTCTGCTTCCCCTGGTTCACATAAAGTACAAAAAAACTTCACATCTTCAACAGTAACAATGCATGCAATTTAAACAAATTAATTAAACTGTAATTATCAAAGAAATGCTTGACATTCTTGTTCATTCAAAATTTAACTTACCTGTTTGAGTCCAATAATTTTATCACCTTCCATTATTTTATCCCAGTCAAATCTCTCGGCAATTCCATTCAACAATTCTGCTATTTGCTCATACTTCATAGGACGCAAGCTTCCAAACTCAAAACCAAACTTCTCGTGTTCAGTACCTATTCTGCAAGACAACATGAATGAATTAATCACTTATAGACATACAAAGTAGTCTTCAACATCACAGACAGCTCAAATTTTAAACCTTCAACAAGAAAACTAGGGAGGTGCCATATAAACTTAACTAAAATCACAAACAAAGAAATAAAATATAAAGATAAAGGTCCCCTCGTGAAAAATGAACACGAGACCAGAGGAAAATGTTTTTCCTCTGTCCACTTCAGCCTATCACTTGAAAATATTTTCCAGCTGCTTTACTTTTTTCTTCAATAAAAACCTTGGCTAAGTGTTTGACTATTTGAGCATTACAGTGTGGATGACTGCTTCAGCAATTGAAGCATTTTTTTTATTTTTTTCTTCCATTTATAATTGTCAACACTAAGGGTTTAAAATGATAGTTGTGATTGTGTTTATGGTTATTGTTGCAGTTTTATATCCTTGATATTGCAGAAAAATTCAGACAAATGCGTATGTTGCCAGAGGCAATGGCAGTCGCAGGACCACAAAAAACCTCCATGTTACGGCTGCAATTACAGTCACATTCTTCCTATCGAAATGAAACACACGTTCTCTTCTTTGTAACCCTCCATCCACGGGGGACCAGCAGTAGTCACATTGTTGCAAAAGGAAATAGGAAATAGAAAATGAAACCAAGACCAAAAAACAATACTCATTGCATTCTAACCATAAACCAAGTCAGCGCAATTGTATCAGCTCACAAAGGAGATTAATTAAAAACCATCTCAATTCTTCTCCAACAGCTTCAGAGTGACCAAAAACAAAAAAGTCTCTTGGACCAGCGATGATTACTGAAGAGCTGAATTTTTTTTTCTGCATGTTAGAATAATGCTGGGCTAGCGAAACCTCCATACAAATTAGTTCTTGGTTGTTAGCTTTAATGCTCGGACCATGCGGAAAGTAAAAAAGGCGACATAAAAAGGAGCATCATTAATAATCTCAAACCAAACATGAAAAGAGAAAGAAGCCCATCAAAACAAACACAATTATAAAGCAAAACACGTGTTGAAGACAGGCAAGAGGCAAATAGCGAGACATGAAAATGACACCTCCATTTTTCCCGGGGCTTGCAACCCGAGGCAAGATAATCCACAAGATCCTGCTTGGTGAGTGGGTCCGTGACAACCACAGCGTCTTCAGTGGGAGGGCTAGCAGCAACAATCACTCTCCCCCCACGTGTGACAATTCTCTGCGTCGGAGAAGGCTTCTTAGCAGAATCCCAGGTAGAGCATGAGAAAGTGTTGGAAACAGAGGCTCTGGTCTCCCTATCGAAGTGGCGTCGGGGTAAGTGGCTGTGCGAGTAGGTGGCGGTAGTTCGCGAAACGACGGCCATGGCGATGGCCTGAAGGAGCTAAAGGCGGAGGAATGTTAGAAATCGGAGGAGAGAAGAGAGAGGAAAACGGTTATTAGGGTTGAGGAATTGACGGTGAGTAGTGGTGAAGAAATAAAGGAGAAGATAAGAGAGAGTGGAGGAAGGTGTTTCTCTGGTTCACTCGGTGGGTCACAGCTTAGAGAAGCTTAGCTTCGTAGCTATCTCTTCTATTTCTCTCTTCGAATCAAAATGGAAGCAATATATTACCACCACCACCACTCTCTCCATTACGCACTTTAGTATACTCTCTAAAATAACATTATTCTTTCAATTCAATCATATTCATTCAAATATTTAAATAAAATCAAACTACGGTAATTTAAGATAATCAAATTATTATATTATGTAAAAAAAAATAAGTAATAATAACATTACAGGGCGGGAATTTAGAGGTGAAATATGAGGAAAGAAAACATATATGTCAGACAACAAAGCATTATTATTATTATTATTATTATTATTATTATAATTTTATAAATATTATATAGTTATAAAGTTTATTCTATGATTCCAATTTCTTATGAGTGAGCAAAAGGGTCACGAGACTTCAGCATGGTATAATGATTTAGACAATAAAGTAGTGAAGCACAATCTCTTCCATGGATGGTACATCATTCTTATTCTTTCCATTTAAACATATATCTTTCCCTTTTTTTACTTTCAAGATATTCACAATAATTACTCTACCTAAAACAATATTAGGGTTTTCTTTAAGTAAATTATTGATACTAGTTGTGAGTAAGTAAATTATACTCCCCCACTTAAAAATAATAGTAGTAATTGAAAAAAAAAATACTTAATTTGTGCAAATTCGGAAGAAGATTTGTTGAGCTATTTATGGCATAATTTTTATATAAATATCTGTTATTTTTATAATAGAAAAGGAAAATGTAGTTCAATATGTCATGGTGTTTTTTTAGATTCTGTTTTATATTTACTTGCACTTGTTTCGTGTCATGTATGCACAGAGAAGTTTAGTTATCAGAAATTTTGAGTAATTTTGATTTTTTTAAAATTAAAAATAAAGTCTCTGGAAATAAAAAAAAATGAATACTAATTTAGTTTGAATTTTTGAATTTTTTTATGTAGTCTTCTATTTTATCATATTGAACAAAAATGTAATATATTTTAAAAATATCAAAATCAATATAATTTAAAAAATGAACAAAAATAAATTATTGAAAAGAATAACATTATTATTTCATTCCCATTAAACCAAAGTAACGGAAACCAAAGTAACGGAATTAATTTACTAAATGTTAAGAGTACATAGAATGAACTGTGTGATATGTTATGTGTTATCTATGCATCTCAAAAGTAAAATTCTTAAATATATACTCAATTCTCAAATATATAATCAGATGACAACTCCTTTAATGATATGTATTAAAATTTTAAGTTAAATAATAAATATAATTAAAACAATATTGTTTTAAGTCATAATATGGATATTTTATTTATTTTTTGTGACATAAACATGACACCTCTTTAATGAAAATTGTGTAATATATGTGTTTTTTTTTCTTCACAAATTGTTATCATGATCCTTAGAGTATGGTGGACAAAACAATTTTGGCTAGTTCTTAATATGAGGTTTGGTTTGAGGTCAACAATATAGAAAAATAGAATGGATTTTTACGTGTGCACACACGCAATCAAAAAGTTGTGACATTTAAGTAATCATAATCATTGTAATTTTAAATAGTCTAATTGCTTTTTTTGGGTGGATCTCATTTCCCACTTTATGTTAAAACCATGTAATCATCATTAGGGGGCTGCTATGAAATAATATGATAAAATTAAGACTAAGTGTTATTTTTAAAAAAATTAACTACTGAATTTAAAAAATCTTAATATAGTAGGTTAACAAGCTGATTTACATGTATATGTATTTGTTTTTTATTTATAATTGTTTATTTCAGTTTAATTAAAATATTAAATAGGTTAAAAACAGGTCGTTGTTTCTATCAATCTATTAGAACTGAAAAGAATCAACATTAAAAAACTATAAATAATATTTTACCTAAAATCAATTATTAAATTCAGGAACTAGTTCCAAAGCTTGGTGCATGTTCAATGCACAGAAACCAATAACTTCAGTTGACTGCATAAGCATTTGGTTAGGTTCGAAGAAGTTAAATGGCTTTTAACCATTCATCTTGGTCACAGGTGAGGGAGCAATTATCAAAGTGGTCAAAATTTATTTTCAAATGATGGGAATGGACATTTAAATGAATATAAGTTGTGTTCGTGAAACATGAATTTTCTCGGAATAAGACATGTTTCATAAAAATGACTTTGAGATTAGAGTTGAATTTGTATAGAAATTGTACTTCTCAATCAACTTTGGTGTTGATGACAAAGTATGGGATAATCATGACTATTATTATTAGTTTAAGCATGTGTTAAGCACAAATTTTAGTTTTTTTCTTTTTTAATCAAAGTCGTATATGAATGATATGATTTCAGTGTTTTTTTAGTAGTTGAGTTGAAGTTATAATGAGACAAAGTGATTTTTTTTTCTTAATATTTTTACTAATTGTTCATTTTGTAAAATGATTCCAAGTTATAACGATAAAATTTGTGATTATAACTGAGATTTATTAGAGGATGATCTAAGGATACAACTTCTTGATAATACGATATTTTAGATTTTTTAACTCTGTTATGGTTAATTTTGGTGGAGCTCACAACTTAGAACACATAAATAATCTCAAAGCACATTTGTATGTGAATCAATTTATATTAGATTGGGTAAAATTACAGACGAGAACCTTTTTTATAATCCACAACTGTCCATTAAAAATAAAATCATAAATAATGTATATTACAATATAATTAATTGAGTATTGCATTTTGCTTTAAATTCTCACTATCACTATACCAACTCTAGAAATATCCCAATCAATGGATTACAAATATATTACACAGTTCTCCCGCTACACTTTTGTTAGTTTTTAAGTGAGAATTAAGTATTTCCTCACAGAGATATTAAAATTAGTTTCAAAAGAAACTGAATTCAATTTTAAAAATTAACATTTTTGAATAAGTATTTATTCACACGCACAAACTTGAATGTCAAATCCCGATCGTAGTTAAGTTAGGTTCTAAAACAAAAGGTGTTTAGTTTCGAATCATGCACATGGAAAACCACATTCATTGTAATAGTGACCTGGTTTATAAACTAATCAGTGTCTTAAAAGAAAGTGGGTTCATATTTTGCTAAAGGACTCAAATTATACAATAGAAATTTTACAACTTTAGTATCAACAAGTCCAAGCCACAGACCAAAATGAAAGTGGTCCCCTTCAAGCATTCTATTCCTTTAACAAAAAAATAACACAGCTACTTTAGAAATTTGGTAAGAGAACAAGCTTCAACTAACAAGTAAGCAACACATAGTATATATATTACATTATGATTAACCGAGGCAAAAAATCCCAATCCCCCTATCTCTCAAAACATTGCATTATGACCAACATTTATCCCTTTGTCAAGATTTACATATTGGGCTTAGTATACTTCAATCCCCCACAAGCAGAGCAATCGCCGTTATAAATTTTAGTCGAAGACGCAGATGAAAAATAGTTTAAAATTATGTCACTGATGAGGAACTTATTAGCCATTTTAGATATAACACAAAACCTCATTTGGATTCCTCACAAAACTTCTTATTTGAAGGTGACAAATTTTCTCCAGAAGTTAGGTTCGGAAATAATAGGTCAGAAGATAAACTTCACGGACCAAACCTAGAAGTGGGCTAAACTTCGTGAGGTCATCTGTATTCTATCTTACGGATGGAAAGTGGAAAAAAACAGTTAACCGAATAGGAAAATCTCGTGAGTGTATATGAACAGAAAATTCATTAGTAAACATCAATGTTCAATGCAGATCACTTATAATTTTCCCCCCATTTATTCTGTTTACCATATACACAAGTAACTAACCTGTAACTAGTATCATCAACAATCAGATGAAGTTCAATCAACTGTACATTTATATGATTTACCAGAAATTGTCATCAACGGATGATGGGTCATAATCTTCTTCCATCTCCATCTCCACCTCAGGCTCTGGAGACCCAAATTCATTCATTTCAATGTCTGCGAGATTCTTCAAGTCAACCACAGAAAGCTCGTCTAGGCGTCTGACAACCAAGTCTGCAGCCCCAAGCTCATAGACAGGATGCTTACTAGCAACAGCCACACATTTCATCCGTGCTTCGTGCGCAGCCTCCACTGTTAGATTGGAGTTTCCAAACACAATACACCTCTCAGGTATTAAGTTCAAAAGCTGTGCAGCATAAACAAACATTTCAGGATCAGGCTTTCCCCTGTGAACATCCTCTGCTGCTACAACGACACTGAAATTGTCCTCAATCCCGATCTCCCCTATAGCAGACTCAATAGCCTTCCTAGGACGCGTGGAAACCAATGCCATTGGTATCTTATAATGCATTAAAACACTAACAAACTCCTTGGAACCAGGCATGAACCTATATATCCCACCCTGTAAAGCTTGGTAGATTTCTTCCTTTCTATTAGCCATTCTTCTTAATTGTGCTGGATCCCTCGACCAACACAGAACTTCTGAAATTGCCTGTTCATTCTTCATGCCTTCTATTCTCTTGAGGGTAAAAGCAGGAGGAGAGGGTTTGCCTTCTTCCTGGGAGAGTGCCAGCCAAGCCTGTTTCTCTATATCAGTATTGTCCTCAACGAGAACTCCCTCCCACTCAAATATAGCACCCAACCAACCACACCCCATCCTCTCATGCCGGAGCAACGGATTCCGGAGGGAGGGGTTATCGGCTCTATTGGCCGGAGGCCATGAATCAGGCCTTTGATCAAATCCACTATCAATCCTGCTATTATCTCTATTGGGCAATTTCTCTTCCCTGTAAGCATGTGCTTCCCTTGTTAACTCCACAGCCAAGGCCTTAATTGATGAGAACATAACCCTATCTTGCTTATCAGATTTAGGCAAAGTCAAAGAAACCACAATCCTTCCACCACCAAGAAACTCGGTTGTTGGCAGCCGACAAGAATTCAAAGATTTGCGTTTAACAGATACATCCCTGGCCAAGATTCCACCAAAAATTGGACGGTGGCCAAGGAGTGAAGTTGCGGCAATTGATTCAATCATTTTTCACTAACCTAACTGATTTGAGTTCCGCAAAAACGAGGGGACCAACCAATTATCAAATTGAATAGTGTTCAAAAGTAACCAATGCTGAAGAAAGAACTTCAATCCAGATTCCCAGACCCAAATTACTATATTCCCGAAAACGACATCATCTTGGGCAAAACGACACCAGTGAAATCGCAACTTTATCGTCAAGAAAAAATGGCCTTCACGAAAAAACAAGGACACCAATTACTCCAATCGCAAAAATAGCTAACCAGATAATAAATAAATAATTAAATAAATAAATAAAGAAGCTAAATAAAATAAAATGCGCATAACAGTGGAAAGTGAACGCAGAAAAGCGAACAAGAAAAAAGAAAAGAAAGAATGTAAAGAAATCAGTTGAAGCGTTGGAAAGAGAAAAAAGAATGAAGAAGAAGAAACCTGAAAGAGAAAGGGAGCGAACGGGAGAATGAACCAAACGTGAATCTCTTTTCTTCTCTTTTGCCAAATTTTCGGAGAAGCTTTTTCTATACGTTTCCTTTTTCTATTTTTATTTTTTGTTTTTGAATTTGATTCTGATTTTTAAGCAAAATTGTGGTTTATAGAACAGACAGGTTGGGTAAAGAAGAGATAGAGAGAGAAAGCACGCAGAACATTGAAGAAGAAACGGTCCACGCTGGCAAAACCTTCGGTTATCATTGGCACACGTTTCGTCACAAGATGCGGTCACGTTAAAGTATTGGGTCACCGATGGTGTTCATATCATTACCTTTTTCTTTCTTTCTTTAATTAAAACAATCTTATAAATAACGCATTATCACTTGCTGAAACAGTGTTTCCCGTTACGGCACTCAACAACCATCGGAATAATTTTCAACTTTGAAAGAACTGAAAATGAGTTAAATAAATAAATTTGATTTAAAGTGAAAGTGAATTGGTTTATAATTAGTAATACTAACTTTTTATTATTTTTTATTATGATAAATTTAAATTGGATTGGAAGTATATCAATATGTAATAATAATTATTTTTTATAACAATTTGATTTTTTTGTAAATATCATTATTTAAATAATTTGATTTTTTAATTAATTTATTTATTTATTAAATTATATAAGCTTACATTCTTTAATTAATAATGAGTGAAATAAATAAATACTTTAACTATTTATTTGTTTTGTAATAAACTAGGCGCGGTTGCGCATGTGTATTCGTATTTTTTAACTCTTAAAAATTTTAACATCAATAACAAATATATAATTTTTAAAATAATTGTTAAAAAAGATTTGTTAATAATTTAAAACAAAAGAAATTTGTAAAAAAATAATTAAAAATAAATTATTTATAAAATAATTAATTTTTAAAATAACTAAGAATAAAACACGTATTATGAAATGTGGATAAAAAAAAATCCCTTTTATTGTTATAAATATAGATATAGATAGATAGACATAGATGATAGATATATAAAATAAATTAGAAAAGTAAAACAACATTCGTGAATGAATTGCCTTATCTAATTCAGTATCTCATGATAAATCAAATTTATTATAAAATTTCTGATTCATCGGTTTTAGAAATATATTTTATATAAAAAATATATTTATTAATTATTTAAACCTGAGAAATCAGTATTACAATAATATCATTATTTAATACATATAAAACATACAAATAAAATAAAATAATAAAATTCTCTGCATAACATACCTTTTATTTTTTTTGTAACTCCGACATTTTAAGCAATTGAAGAAAATATCCCAACATTTTCACATATAATATATTTGCTATATCTAAATTCATTTATACCATATAATTATTCTAATTCCTAAGTGCTTTTAATCTTTTTAATTATAATCTTGTAACTTGAAGACTAACTCCACCAATCTAATGGTCAAATCGACAAGTATTCATGCACGTGTGTTTTCTGGTCTGCACGTTCAACACGTGCCTACATGATCTTGTCTTTATCTATGACACGACGTGTATATATATATATATATATATATATATATATATATATATATATTTTGTATATATATATTTTTTTTTTATAACTAT
>Ga0099822_1010295_pt1 | contig 11619 bp, 7 predicted proteins | sample CowpeawhiteBW_FD_76839 | JGI IMG/M metagenome (GOLD analysis project Ga0099822, IMG submission 76839) | Root nodule microbial communities of legume samples collected from California USA - Cow pea white BW | ecosystem: Host-associated > Plants > Roots > Nodule | place: USA: California | collected... | reverse complement strand
ATATTTAATCATAAATTCAAATAAAATAAAATAAAATACATCACTGTCATAAATTTTAAATAAAGTTCAAATAAACTCAAGTTGATACAAGTCCAAATAATTGTAAAAGTAAATATAAAATGATGTTCAACACAATTAAAATTCTTTAATTAGTGCTTTGATCAACAAACTCACTTTCTCCAATTGATTCCTGAAAAATAAACAAAATAAACAAATAATAAACCTCAATTGTCACGTGTCAAGTATTCTTATTTTGATTTTATCATTTGACAACAAGTATACCATAAATGTCATTGTCTATATAAGGTTTGATGTATATGTCCAATTTCAAAGAAAGGAGAGAGAAGAATGCCAATGGGGTAAGTTTAGCAGGTACGGGTATCCACGAGTACGGATACTATGATATCCGTACCCGCCCCGTTAACATGCGGGTATAAAAAATACCCGTATCTGCGGGTAACAAGTATCCATTTTTAATATCTGTTTTCTACCCGTTGCGGGTTTTATCCGCGGGTACGGATGTTTTTGACATGCTTACTAACAAACTCCCCACTATTTTAGCAACAACTAGAGTTTTATTCAAAATATCTAATACGAACATCCAATATCTTATGCTGAAATAAACACAAAATCACAAAGTTAAAAGAGAGAAAATTTAGTTATTATAAGCAATAGGAGAATTTGAGAAAATAAAATAAAAAATAGGGTAAAAAGAGAATTGATTTGTAAAGTTATTAATGGTTAATCAAATTCATGACATGTTTGTGGGTGGGACAACAACACCAAAAACAGTAGTAGAATGGGCAATGTCAAAACTGATGAGAAATCCTGAGGTAATGGAGAAGGCACAGAGTGAGGTAAGAAAGGTGTTCAATGAAAAAGGGTTTGTGGATGAAGAAAAAGTTGGAGTGTGAATACCTAAATTCAGTGATAAAAGAAACAATGAGGTGTCATTCCCCATAGACATCCCCCAGAGGCATTGTTAAACCGACATGTTTATTTTGTAATAAAATGTTTATATTTAAAAAAGTTTCATCCTTTAACTATAAACAAAATTTCATAATGAATTTAGGGATGAGATGTCCTTGATCTTTTATGATCAGTGCTTCCACAAATTATTTTATTTCAAAATGTTGCTTTCTTGATTGAGATCTTTTGGATCCACAAGGGTCGGAATGTCTCAAAAGATACTTCAATATGTAAGACATAATAAATATAGTGACATTAATAAATAACACGTAATATGTGTTCAATGTAGAGTGCATAGTGCATTCTCCATACCTGGTCCTACTTCATCAAGATCATGTATTATCTGAACTCGACCATAGCCTTCCATATAGTCGTTTACAAGGTTCTGATGTATCCAGTTGTAAGTGGTCTACCCCATACATATCAACCCTCGAATTAACACCTTGGTCAGGAATTCGACAATTGAGAACCGAAGACCAATAAGGACTTTTAGATAAATTCGCTTACTTTGAATGGACTTAGGAGTGACTGAAAAGGTATTTTGGGCCAAAAAGTCCATCCTAGTGGGATCCACGAGTGAAACAATATAAATAGCACATTATTCAATTCATTCTTTACACATTGATTATTCTATGAAATTACATAACATCACTAGTGTTAACTTAAGTATCAGAGTGCCTTTCGTAGGTATCCTCCCCCCACATTTTGGACAAGATCTGTTGGAGTCGAAGGGCGATTTTCCTGAAGATTGGGTACTAGAAAAGTTTTGAGGACTTGTCAAATTACAACTTGGTCTTGTAAGAACAATTGGCGCCCACCGTATGGCTGACAATCATTCTATGAAGTCGAGTGTTGCAATCGCAGAGAGACAAGGTGAAGACGGTGCTAACCAAGAGCAAAGTTGCTGAAGGGATGCCAGACCTTCCTTCGATATATACTTTTTAGATCATTTATCACCTTTGATTTTATGTTTGTTGTTGAGTTATTTAGTGGTACTCAACCACTGGTAGAATGTTATTGTTTCTTCTCTAAAAAGATGTATTATTTCTTGACAAGTCAACAAAAAATGTGAAAAATTGTGGTCATAATGAAACTAACTTTTACATCAAAGAGGTATTGTTAGACTTTATAATAGTAATTTGATCTAAATCTTATTTATAGTCCATACATATTTATTTCAATCATTTAATTCTCATATGAAACCAACAATTGAAGGACAAACTATGCTACCATAATAATAATAATAATAGATTTGACATTTTTAGCATTTAGTTTTGCTAAAATAAACGAAATTAAGTAAGATTTTATCTTTTGTTTCTATACAAACTTTTCTTAGCTTAAAAATGCAATAACTAATATTATTTGCTGGAAACATATGAGGATTCTGTCGAGGAAGGCCATTATTTGAAGATGAAGGTGCTTCTGTTGTTGAATTTCCAAGAGTTGTTTTACTCTGCTTTTTTTTTTCTTCTGTTTCTCTGTTCAATGAGTTGATAATTTGTAGAATGTAGACGTTGTTAGAAGTTATAACCAGAAATTAATTTGAGTTATTTAACAAATTATTTCTAACATGTTTTCATAGTAAATTCTAGGTGCTAATTGCTTGCAGTTGTATTGTTGAAATTTTTGCTTTTGTAGATTACCAAGTTAAATGATATTAAATCAATTGGAGGCTACCTGATGTTGGTAACCGGTGAAGGTTTGTGTTGAAAATTAGTAAGTATGTCGGGGTTCAGACCTTTGTTGTCAAGGTAATAATAATACCAATAAATCATAAACTTATCATGATTAAGAATTAAAGTGCAAACACGTTCTTAACTTCTTTTATGCGTATTTTATAAAATGTTGGTGGCTAGCTAAGGAGCTTTAGTTATTTTTTCCTTGCAGTTCTTGATGCAGGGTAAAGTGTTGGCCATCATTAGCAGTCTTCCAGATATATCAGCAGAAGGCATGTTTATCACAAGTTTTGTTGGAAGGCTGTTAGGTTTGAGTCATTATAAATCACAAGTTTTATTAGAGTTGTTAATCGTGCTTTTATTATTTAGTTTGATTTGAACTGATTCTAATCAATTATTAACTTCATCGACAATGCCATTGTGATACAATTTTCTTTGTCTCAAATTTTCTCTTGATGGTTTATGTTCACCATGTTTCTGTAATAGGGCTTCAAAATTCTACTACTCGAATTCACCGTGTCACTGATGATCAATAGTTAGCTAATAATAATGAGTTTTTGGAGTAATTTTTTCTAAACTTTTCATGAAGTAAAAAAATATGACAATGTGGTATCCTAAATTGGAAAAAAACAATTGATCACTTACTAAAGCAGATCACAATAAAAGTTTTTTTTTTTAATTTTTTATTTTTCATTCATGTAATTAAATACATATTATTATATTGACATATTTATTAGCAATCATAACTATTTTATTATAACAATTCTAATAATTTAATATCCATAACTTTTATAATAAAATTAATTTTGTTAAAAATTTCTTGAATATTTTTTACAAGTTTTATACTAATGATATCACAACAAATCTTTATAAACAGTTACACATGTTTGAAGACTTGAATAAAAAAGGATTATAAAACTAATTTATAAAATATAATAACAACCAAGATAATCAAATTGAGATTTAAATCATAAAATCGTATGATTTTACGATTTATATAGTATTTACAAGTCCAATCTTACGCATAACTGTAATACAACAAAATCGATAGGATCGTCGAACAAAATCGTAAAATAATGTAAATTGTAATTTTTTTTTTAATTTTTTGTTGCACTACTTGTATCTTTGGTGAATAATTCAAATTTTATATTGTTATATGTGTTCTCAATCATACAATCACCTTTCATCTAATTAAATTAAGGTTAAATTACCCTTTTGGTCCCTCTATTTGTCATGAAATTTCATTTTGGTCCTCACGTTTTTCGTTGTCTCAATTTGGTCCTAATTTTCTTAAAAATGACTCAATTTGGTCATCACCGTTAACTTTGACCAGACGGTGTTAAAGTCAACGCCACGTGTCAATTTCTGGTTTTTTTTATTGTTTTAATATTTTTTTTATTTTTTTTATTTTTTTTTATTTTTTTTCTTTTTGATACGTGTCACTTGACAATTGTGCCACATGTCAAAGTGACTCAATTTGGTCCATATATTTGTTTTTAGTTTCAATTTAGTCCCAATTTTTGTAAAAATGAAGCAATATTGTCCTTCCTCAAATTGAAACTAAATTTATTTTTTTATAAATTTTATGGTGATATTCTTACTAAAATTAACATTTTTATTAAATATTTCTATAAATATTTTAAATTAACTTTAAATTTTACACAAAACATTAGACTTTGATTTTGTTTTGAACTTGAAATTTAGTTCCTAAATTTATGTGTGACAAGTTATTTGATTTTTAATCTTTACCAAATTTGTATAATATGATACACTTGACGCCTTTATATATGATGACAAAATTGTTAATTTTTGAAATTAAGTTTGGGGTTTAACTTTCTTTAATAATAAAACTAAAAAAATGTATTTAAAAATATTTCTATAAATATTTAATAAAAATGTCAATTTTATTAAGAATATCATCATAAGTTGTATACAAAGATTAAATTGAGTCTCAATATAAGGAGGGACAATATTGCTTCATTTTTACAAAAATTGGGACTAAATTGAAACTAAAAACAAATATAGGGACCAAATTGAGTCACTTTGACACGTGGCACAACGGTGAAATGACACATGTCAAAAATAAAAAAAATTCAAAAAAAAATCAAAAAATATTAAAAAAATTCAAAAAAACCAGAAATTGACACGTGGCATTGACTTTAACACCGTCTGGTCAAAGTTAACGGTGAGGACCAAATTGAGTCATTTTTAAGAAAATAAGGACCAAATTGAGACAACGAAAAACATGAGAACCAAAATGAAATTTCATGACAAACAGAGGGACCAAAAAGGTAATTTAACCTTAAATTTTAAATATTAATCTAATTAAAATTTATTTCTCAATAAAAAATTAATACAATTTAAATTCAGCTGTAACACACTGCAACACTTCTCAATTAAAATTTAATACAATTATAATTTCCAAATTTTTCGGCCACAACTTTGTACACACCCAAAGCACAATAATATTTAGTATTTATTAACTATAACATTAGTATTTATTACTTTTCGTATTTATTAATTATAAAATTACTATATTTATCATTTCTTGCATAAAAAATTTATAATAACATTATTTATGAAAACAAGTAACAAATTGATTTTTTTATTTATTTTGTCTTCGTTATTTTTCTTAAATTTTTGTCATATTTCCGTATTTTATTATATTAATTATTTTCATATATATATATATAATTATAATTATAATACTTGAAAATAATGATATAAATTAATTGTTTATTTAAATATTATAAAATAATAATTATTTGTATTATTAAGAGTATTGTTATTATTATTATTTATAATATTGATATTATTATTATTATCGATATAATATTATTGTATGTATTGATTTAGTATTGATATTATTATTATTATTATTATTATTATTATTATTATTTTTATAATAATAATAATAATTATTATTATTATAATTAAAAATTATTATAATTAGAATTATCATCATTATTATTATTATTATTATCAGTATTAGCTTTATTTATATTATTATTAAACAAATGCTTCTTGGATGGTTTTCTGTGGTTTAAACTGTTTATAGATTTATATCTACATATGCTTATACCGAAAAATTTAAACATCAATATGTTTTATTTATTTTATACGGAATCATAATATATAATATTTGTACATCTTAATTTAAAAAAACATTATATATACAAATTTTATTCTAATATAATATATAATTTAGAAGTTTATTTACAAATTTTAATTTTATTTAATATATTATATAAAAAGTATTCATAATTAATTATTTATATTTTTCTCATATCATTAAATTTTTTATATAAAAGTTACTCATAATTATTTATATTAATAGTTTAATATAAATTAAAATAAAAAATAAAAAATACACTTTTTCTTCAAATACAATAAAAATAAATTATTTCTCTTTACTAAAAAAGCATTATTTTAACAACAAAGCAAGAAGAACGATCACCCCATACACATATGCGTTTAACGTTAGGCACAACATCAAACCAATGAATTAAGATACCGCAAACTAAACATACCCTACAAAATAAACAAAAAGAAATTTATTCTCTGACAAACACTTAATATCATTAAAACTTAATTATCCTCAAGCAGAAGACCATTGATCTTGAGTTCAGATTTAAGCTTGGGCATTTCATCCTCTGGCAAAATCATGGTCACAAACTTCCCATCATGTGGCCCCGGATACACCAAAATAGCTCCTTCATCTCCAACACCTTGAATCGTGTAGTAAACAAATCTTGGCGTCTGTCCCTTCAATTGCAAATCATACAAATTGATTTTTTCTAAGTCCACAAATGTCAAATTCGCACCATACACGAACAAATCACTCACACCTTCGTCTCGCTCAATTGCTTCTTCAATTTCTTTCCTCTCATCAACACCTTCATCCTCAAGCATTCTTGCCAAAACACTCAAATCACTCTCAACAATGCAACATTCACTTCCAGCCTCAACCTTGCATATAACTTGGTTGTTACCAATGTTATCGTTGTCCTTCCTATACGGGTCGGTTCGACACACGGTTACGGTTTTCGGTTCGGATTTTGTCCGGACCCGGGCTACACAATGCCAAATCATGGCACATACGGATTCAAAACCAGGGGTTTGGTGGAGACTCGGACCCCAGATTTGTGCTTGCAAGTAGTTCAATTGTGTGCTTGTTATGTGGAAGGAGAATGTGTCCATTTTCTTGTTGTTGGCTGGGATCCAGTGATCACCAACCGGGTCAATCCGTTTTGCTGAAATTGGATCCTTTTGGGGTCCGGGTTGTCCGGGTGCTGGGACGCATCTTGGGATGTTGGAATGCAATTTAAGGCCCAAGTCATTCATTACTCGGCCCAATGAGTTTATAAATTCTGAAGCTGAAAGTGGGTCCCCCAATATATGGGCCCAACTTAGACCCAATGAAATTCCACCGCACTTAAATCTAGTTACCTGCATATTCACCAAAGAGACACCGGCTCATTTGCATAAGCAAAGTTCTATTTCTTTTTTTTTTCTTTCATAGAAAATTAATTAGTGTTCTTTTTCACTGCATTTGTTTTTAAAATTTCTAAGACTTTTTCGCAAAGTCCAGTTGTTATTACAAACATTCAGCTAATTTTTAATTTTACAGAATAGAGAAAACGATTGGAAATGTCTGGAAAAAAGATCTATCAAAATTTCTCTTAAGATATGTTCTCACTTTTTTGTACAAGTTTTGACTTTTATGTTCATAAGCATTTATAATAATAGCGAAAATAACAACACATCAATCAATGTATAATAATAATAATAATAATAATAATAATAATAATAATAATAATAATAGCGAAAATAACACACATTAAAGAGATGAAGAGCGTAAGAAAGTAACAGAAACCACGGGGCATGATAATCCGACCTAATAATCCCTTTTCAAGAAAACAATTAGAAGCATTAAATTTATGAAATTGAAAATATTTTAGAATTACTTTTTTTATCTTTAAAATTGATCTGTTTTAGAATTTATATTTTCAATTTCATTTTAAAATACTCAACTTTTAATAAATATGCTACTTTAATTCTAGCAGTTACTTTATTACTTTTCAACTAAGGTTTAATGTAAATTTATATCATATTCACTAAATATGTTAATTTCATTATAAAAATAATTTTATTATTCTTAATTAAAGATGTTGACATAATACATTAAAATCAATACTTTATCAAGTCGAGAGGGGGAAACTAATACAAGAAATAATTACAAATATTAATAGAGTTTTTATTATGTTATTTTTAATTCATTTTTATTTTTGTCTTTTTAACTAAATGTTTAATTTTTGTCCACTTTATATTCATCATTTTAATTTCATATACATCTCATTGCTCTTGCGTATATCAATCCCAGCATAAATAAGAAATATCTAAATCGTCTCATTGAATTTTGTTTTTCACTGCAGGCCAATCTAATAGGTAATGTTAAAACATGTATCATATATCAAATCTCGTCTTAATAAAAATTAAATAACGTCAACTTGATTTATTAACTGTATATTGATATAGAAAAAGGGAAACTGATTGATATAAAAATGAGTATACTAATGTACTTTTCATCTAGTTGAATTTATAAAGACAACAAATAATTTTTGGAAATGAAAACTTGAAACTTTTTGGCAAATAAATTTCAAGATATTTCCCTCTCCTATTTTTGGTTTAAGAAAGAAAAGTAAAAGAAAGATAAGAAGAAAAATGAATTGTATTTTTTAAGACATTTGATTGGTTAAAAGGTAAGAAAAAAAGGTAGATATAAAATTATTAAAATCTCATAAAATTATAAAGTGTTACTGTATTCAAATCCCATACAGACACGTCATGTACATGTACATGTACAGGTACATGTACAGTTGATATTTTCTAATTGTATGTGGGTGTGTTGATAATTGATGATGTCACTTTCAAGATATTAATGTATGCATCGTAGATAATTGATGAAATCAGTTTATTATTTAGTGAAGGCGAAAGATTTTACTTGAATCATATAATTTTCTTTCCTAATCCAAAATCCAAAATTGTTAACAATTGACATCATTGGAAAAGTATAGTATTTAACTATAAAACAAATTTATGATCAAAATTAGGCAAACATTAATAACAACAAAAACCGGACATGAAATAACATAATTACAATATCCTACGGTATTTTATTTCTTGTCTTCGGATTTTAAAGAATGTTTTTTTTTTTCTCAGTTGGTAATCTAATCCAAGTCCATTAAATAAAAAGTAAATAAAGTTAATATTTGAAAACATTACTGAGTAAATAATATTGAAAAGACATAAAATGAGAGGGAAAAGAAGGACCTGAAACAGAACAGGAGGAGAAAAAGAGAGTTCAGGACCAATGACTTGGTGAGAAACAAGGAACTTGTAGAGGGAGCAGTCCTTGATGGCTAGCCACTCCTCAAGTGTTTTAGAACAGTTTCCTTCGATGAACCTTGCACCACAGTCATTACACTTGATGAAGGGCCTACCACACTCTGATCTCCGGAACCTGCCACAGGTGATGAAATAATGGTTGAACCAGCTGAACATCGCATCCTTTATTTTCATTATGGTTACATCTTTCGAAGCCTCACTATCAAACAAGTACACAACTCTGAGATAGTGCAGTTTCATGGCCAAGTCCAACCCACCCGGGTGGTGAAACACATCCGACCCGCTCATCTGACCCGGCCCAACCGAGGATAGCCTCACGTCATGCACTATGCTCTCTTCCCAGACCATTGCGCTGCTTTCAAATTGGAGGGATCACACAGTGGTGTTATTGTTATTGTTGCAGCGTGAGTGTTTGTATGAGAGCATAAATAGAACCATGGAGTGGTGTCATCGACCAGGGACCATCCAATCCAACCACTAGTTGAAGCTTTAATGGGAATTTATTGCGTGCTGGGACTCGTCTTCAGATGTTGGAATGCATTTTAAAGCCCAACTCATTCATTAGACGGCCCAATCAGATTATAAATTCTCAAGCTAAAAGAGGGTCCCCCAATATACAGGCCCAACTTAGACCCACTTAAATCTAATTACATGCATATTCACCAAAGAGACAACGGGGTCATTTGCATAAGCAAAGTTCTATTTTTTTTTTTTCTTTCATAGAAAATTAATTAGTCTGCATTTGTTTTTTAAATTCTAAGACTTTTTCGCGAAGTCCGGTTGTTGTTACAAACACTCAGATAATTTTTAATTTTACAGAAAAGAGAAAACGATTGGAAATGTCTGAAAAAAGGGGTCTATCGAAATTTCTCTTAAAATATGTTCCCACTTTTTTGTACAAGTTTTGACTTTTATGTTCATAAGCCATCATTAGATGAATTTAGATACAACGTGGGAGTGTATAAAAGGTTTAGGATCATTTATAATAATAGCGAAAATAACAACACATCAATTTTGTAATAATAGCGAAAATAACACATTAAAAAGATGAAGAGCGTAATAAAGTAAAAGAAACCACGCGGCATGATAATCCGACCTTATCCCTTTTCAAGAAAACGATGCTCCACCGTATCATTATAGAAACAACGGTTATAACAAATAATTCTTACAAGCATTAAATTCATGAAATTGAAAATATTTTAGAATTATTTTTTTTATCTTAAAAATTGATCTGTTTTAAAATTTATATTTTCAATTTCATTTAAACTACTCAACTTTTAATAAATATGTTACTTTAATTCAAATAGTTACTTTATTACTTTTAAACTAAGGTTTAATGTAAATTTATATCATATCCACTGAGTATGTTAATTTCATTATGAAAATAATTTTATTATTCTTAATTAAAGATGTTGACATAATACATTAAAATTAATACTCTATCGGTTCGAGAGGGGGAAATTAATATAAGAAAATAATTACAAAAGTTAATAGAGTTTTTATTATATCATTTTCATTTTTCGCTTTTTAACTAAATAATTAATTTTTATCCACTTTAATTTTATGATTTTAATTTCATATACATCTCATTGCTCTTGCGTATATCAATCGCAGCATAAATAAGAAATATCTAAATCGTCTCAATGATTTTTTTTTTTACTGTAGACCAATCTAATAGGTACTGTTAACATGTATCATATATCAAATCTCATCTTAATAAAAATTAAATAACGTTAACTTAATTTTGATTTATTGACTGTATATTAGTATAGAAAAATGGAAACTGATAATATGAAAATGTGTATACTAATGTACTTTTCATCTAGTTGAATTTAAAAAGACAAAATAATTTTTGGAAATGAAAACTTGAAACTTTTTGTCAAATAAATTTCAAGATATTTCCCTCTCCTAGTTTTTGTTTAAGAAAGAAAAGTAAAAGATAGATAAGTAGAAAAATGAATTGTATTTTTTTAAGACATTTGATCGGTTAAAGTAAGAAAAAAAAAGTAGATATAAAATTATTCAAATCTCAAATAAAATTATAAAGTGTTACTCCATGAAGGACTCATACAGACACGTCATGTACATCTACAGCTCATATTTTCCAATTTTATGTGGGTGTGTTGATAATTGATAATGTCACTTTCAAGATATTTATGTATACATTGTAGATAATTCATGAAATCACTTTTAAGCTATTTATAATTGATTTTTTTTGTGTGTCAAAAGTCAGTTTGTTATTTATTCAAGGCGAAAGATTTTACCTGAATCATATAATTTTCTTTCCTAATCTAAAATCCAAAATCGTTAACAATTGACATCATTGGAAAAATAGTATTTAACTTTAAAACTAATTTATGATCAAAATTATGCAAACATTTAACACCAAAATCGGACATGAAATAACATAATTAGAGTATATATATATATATATATATATATATATATATATATATATATATATATATATATATATATATATATATATATATATTTATATATATATATTTTATTTTTTTTTTTTTATTTATTATTTTTTTTTTATTTTTATATTTTTTTTTTATAT
>Ga0099822_1010293_pt1 | contig 11620 bp, 7 predicted proteins | sample CowpeawhiteBW_FD_76839 | JGI IMG/M metagenome (GOLD analysis project Ga0099822, IMG submission 76839) | Root nodule microbial communities of legume samples collected from California USA - Cow pea white BW | ecosystem: Host-associated > Plants > Roots > Nodule | place: USA: California | collected... | reverse complement strand
TCACGCTCCCCATTTTTTTATCTTTATGATTTCATCATTCTCTTTTGGGGGTGAAAGCGGGGATATCTCGATCGGGGGAGAAAACGGGTAAATCCCATATAACCTACTATATCTGACAAGTCGTACTATATATCAACCCAAGATGCATCTTTATCCCCGGGAGTTCGAAAGGGTACTCTTGGAACACCGCTTCTTGCCCGCTATTTGTTTTATTATTATTTTTAGTTAAAAATTAAAAAATAATTTATTAATTAAATTTTCTATATTAAATTTTTTATAGATGTAAAAATATGTTATACTATTATAATTTAAATCATTAACACTCACAAATTAAGTTTCAATTATTAATTATAATAAATAATTTAACATGTAAATATAATATATTTTAATTTATCCAATTAAAAAAATTAATTAATCAATTCAAAGCTTAGAAAATGTTTACATGCTTAAATATACTTTAAATATTTATTTTTAAGTATATATACAAAAGTGGCGGATCATGCCGTTTTGTCATGGAATGGGTTGCATTTTCTGACTTGTTTTTTTTTTTTCAAACCAGGATGATCTAATATGTTTTTGGCAGGCCAAAAACAAGTTCAATTAGTCCATTTTATCACCCTCTTAATTTGATTTATATCTTGTTGACATGAATTGTGAACCATTTTTTTTATTTAAATTCAAATTAACATCTCAAATTATTGACAATAATGAGATTTACTTTTTTTCCTCTTACAAAAGAAATAACATTTCATTAATGACATATATTACAATTTAATATTCTCTCTTTTCTCCTCTTCATTAATTACTATATATATATATATATATATATATATATATATATATATATATATATATATATATAATTTTATAAAAATAATATTTAAAAAAATTGTTTAAAAAATAAGTCACTTAGTTATTTTGGAATGAAAGTAAAGTGTTCAATTAATTATTTTATTAAATAAATAAATATATTATTTATTATTTATTCTAAGTATAACATTATCATAAATTACAAAATGATATACACTCTTCATAAATTTTGATAAAAATATGAATCTTACAAAGCACATCACTCTTAAATCGAAATTAAAAATAAAAAATAAAAATGGTGTAAAATGATGAAACTATTTAAAATAGAATAGAATAAGATATCATTTAAAAAATATTTAAAAAACAGTACTTAAATTAAAAGTATTATGAAAAATTCAACAAACTGTAATTTTTTAAATAAAAATGTGAGTTATGGCAGTATTATGAAAAAAATCTAAATAATTTTAAGTACAAATTTTAATTTGAAATTTAAAGTACAATAAACTATAATTTTTCACTCTTTTTTAAGTTTTTTTTGTTCGTAACCACCTTCTGCATTGTGACTATTCATCTTATAGTAATTCCTTCACAATAAAGCAATAAAGTTTCACACAATATTTGATTTAGCGTCAATAGGACATTTAATTGATTTCACAATTAACTGAAAATTTTACGTTAATAAGAAGCAAATAATATTTGTTTTTTGGTCGAAGAATTGATTCCAACTTTTTCATAGGGTGGAAATTAGGGTCTGGCCCGTCAGACCGATTCGCAGGTCTGCAAAAAAAAATGCAGGACAGGTCAGGTAGTGAGCTCGCAGTGGCCCGATTCCATAAGCCTGTAGCCTGCGTGGACCGGCCCGCAAGCCCGCATAAAAGAAATTATACTTGCGTATATTAATTACTTTTTTATGGACTCTTGCATTAACGTTTCAATTATTGTATAACTGAACAAAACAAGTATTATGTATATTTTAATGTGCTAAAATTTAAAGAATACACTGTGTATGTCATAGTATGAATATGATGAAAATGTTGAATTATCAATTTATCATCCAATTCTCCAAAGTCTTCACTTAATTTTGTGAACTTCTTAAAGTTTTCCAATTTTTAAACATTGAAAGTTTTATCATAAAAATTAAAAAAATTAAAAAAAAAACGGGCCAGCCCATAGGTCCGCGGGCCAAGTGTGGAACGAAACGAACCAGTAATTGTAGCCCGCAAAAATTGTGCGGGACAAAACGGGTCAGCCGGCAATATACAGACCTTATGCGGGCCGAATCTAAATGGACCGGGCCGGCCACATTGCCACCGCTATTTCTCAACATGTTACCAAAGACACACTTAACCTGTCATTCATGTTCTTGAACTCACTCGAGATCACTCTCAAGTTTTTAATTTCTTCCTCTCTTTTAATGAATTGAATGTCACAAGACAATTTTATTTATGGGATTGAAGTTTGGTACAGACATTGTGTGATTGGTTTGGGTTTTAGAATTTTGAATATTTATTTCATGATAAAGTTAATGTTTGGTGCATGAGTTAGAGGGAGCGGTGACATCGAGTATATTATACCAATATATTTATAAAGTGTCACATTTGGACATTATCTGACCTGCATTTCACCATCATTTAGTGTGGAGATATATGGTTTTCAAATTTTTCCTAAACTAATGTATTTGAATTATAGTTTTCACTTTCTGTCACTCTCTATCTATGAATATATTTCTCATATTTTCAACTTATGTGAACAATAAAATTTAAAATAGAAAGAAGAAGCAAAAAATATCTAAAAAAAATAAATGCAATGAAAAAAGTAAGAATTACATATAAATGAGGGTTAAACCCAATAAATAAAATGAAGAAATATAAGTCAGTTGAATTAAGGGATAAAAAAGAGAGTTAAATTGAAACTCGGGATAGTTTATAAAAAGCACTAAATTCTTTCGATAGGAGAAGTAAATGTAGACGTCAAATAAACATTACATCTAATTAGAAACAATTTCAGAGACGATTTTTTCTATACACAAAACTAATTCATAATAAAAATTATTTTAGTTACCATTAAATATTTATTATAATAATTTTTATTAATAATAAAAATTATTTTAATTATTAATAAATTTTAATTTATAAATTGATATTTAAATTAGTTATTATATAATAATTAATTACTTTTTATCATTAAAATTACTCATTATTTAAAAAAAAAAATTTGCAATGGAACATTATAAATTAGTACCATTAATGTTTGAAGTAAGCTACATATCATCGGTGTCATTTCTCAAATCTAAATTTATTAGACATTTTACTCTTTTAAATTTTAAAAAGAGTTATAAGATTACTAAATTTTATGGAATGAGCAAAATACTGAGTGAGGAATAATACACTAATTTGCAGATCTTGCCAAGTTGGAGTTCCACCATAGCCACCACGAATCCAAGGCCGAGAAGTCATGGAAGATGATCGCAAGATCCTTGCAATTCATACTGGGTTGCAATGTGGAGTTGAGGATCACCGATACAATTTGTATTCTTTAGTTTATGTAGAATTCTTAAGTTGTAGAATTCTTTTGTTTACATACAATTTCATAGAGTAAGTCTTTTGGGATAATATTTGTTGTACAAATTAAGTTAATAAAATTGTTTTTCCTATAAATTGTATATTGGTATGTGTAGGTAAATAAATTAAGAACGGAGAAAAACTGAAAAATAAAAATAAATTAAAGAAAATGTTCACTTGATATCATCGCAACATTAAATTCTTTGCTTTTTTAATTCAGAAATCTACTAAGATTTAAATTTTCTGATCCACAACAATTTGTTGGTCCACAAGAGGACTTAAAATTTAAGTATGTTGGTCAACAATTAACATCACTCAAAACACAGTGACAACAACTTTTTACCATTTTGAATGTTCCCGAAATCAAGGATTCCATTATCGGTAAGTATAACATTCCTTAGATGATTGACAACGAAACCTCACATCATATGACAAAAAAATTATTTTGTTTGATAAATGTGAAAAAGATTACAATGACACCAGTGTGATTGTCGAATCGGAAGGATGTCATTCCTATGAAGGAGGGTGGTGTGATTTGGAGAGTGGTTTAAAGCTCGAGAATGTTCTATTTGTGTCTCAATTAACTTATAACTTAATTTCTATATCAAAATTAATTGATGCTTTCAATTGTATAGTTCAATTTACTAATGCATTATGTGTAATACAAGATTGTCAAGATATGGAGTTGATTTTTTTTTATTTATCAGCCAGAACACATATATTAATAGGAGGTAATTAAGTTACCTCAACACATAAACAATAAAAATTAAAAAAAAAAAAACTATGACTTTTTTTCATCATTTTTCACATAGCATAGTATCTCACAATCATCACAAAAGAAAAGACACAAAAATTACAAATAAAAGGCATATCCTTCGTGACTTTGCCTTGAATACAAAGCTTAAAAAATTTTGAGGTAGTATCTGCACAGAGTAAAAAGACATGGAGTTGATTTAAGCTTCTGAACGGATGTTGAGGTAGTATCTTCACATGGAGTTGTTATGGTGATGCAAGAAAAGAGTATATGGAGACAAATATGGGAAAGAAATGAGAAACAAAATTTCATTGACAAAATATAAAGTTTATCAACTTAACAACATGCATGAGGTACTTTTTTCCAACAGACATCGAAATTTTGTTCCGGTAGAAAAAGAACCTAAAACATTTTACAAAGGTACACAACTAGTAGATAATATTGTTATCATTATGGTTATTTATTTTATTATGAAATATATTATTAGTCTATTTATGGACATTATTTGATGGACATAATTATGAACATTATTTTATTATTAATTAGAAAATATATTTTTAACCTATATCTATGGATATAATGATCGATATTATTTGAGTTTTTAAGAATGATATTTTTTGTCTTTATTTAGTTCATTGTATATGTATATATATTGGTGGCCTATGAATATAAAGTAGATGAATTTTCTTGTTCTAAAATTTATGATGGTATGAAAATTATGATCAGAGCTTATTTTCACGAAATTTGTTATTTGTTGAATTTATTGTTTAATTTGTTTTCGAATTCGTTACTGAACCACTTATTAATGTCTAGTACAATACATAAAATGTTATTCTTTGGTGCAAAGAGTATTTTAAAAGTTTCACATCAACTATGCAATATATATTACTTAAATTTTTATTTATTTTCAGCTTAAATACAATAAGCACCAATTAATAAATCAAATTATCCATGTATGCTACATAAAGAAGGGTAGGAGTTGAATCCTGAACTCGTTGAAATGGAGAAGACCATTTGAGACAAATTTATTCGTGGCTTTTAGCGTCCCAGAAGAGATTAGACCTTGAGAGAGAGAGAGAGTTATTTAAGGATTGAAAAAAGTAATTTAAAAAAAGTAACGATATAAACATTTAATTACTATTTACTATACTTTTTTTCTTCCTTCTTTGTCTTTGCTTGTGTTAAATAGACTTATTAATATTTTCCGAGATAAGGGTGCCTAAACAGACAAATAACTGTCCCTCTATTTATGCTGAGATTCCACCATTTGACCTTTGCAATGACTTCAAATTACCAAAAAAGTCATAGAGACACTGTTAGTTACCAAAAACTAGCGAGGGCATTTATAGAATAAACTAGTTCGATTGTGGAGGATGTTTGTCCTGGTGGCAACCTATGAAAATAACATGTTTGTCCTTAGTTATCTGTCTCCAAACGTTTATATATACGTAAAACTAAGACAACTCAACACTATAATCTGGTTCTCTTGTTTTTCGTGTTCTTCTCTGGAAACACGTACGGGAGAAGAACAAGATGCAAAAGAGAACCACGTGAAACAAAGCATTTGGAGATTGGCGTAGATATCACGTTGCATGTTGAATCGTCCTTTATTCTTTCTTGGGTTTTTAGAAAGGGCTAATTGTTTCCTCTGATGGGAAATTTCTGTGCTCGCTGCAAGAATGATGGCAATTTGAATCCCCACACATGTTCTGGTAGCATTTTCCATAATTAATTTCTATTAATTGTCACTGTTTCGGGAGCGTATGTAGGGGTGTGTTTTCTTTTGGTTTTCTCGTATAACTCCTTAATGGATATTTGAAGAAAAAGAAAATGGTTGTGGATTTGATAATTTGTTTTGTTATTATTCATCGTGATCATGCACGAATATATATATTTTTTTAAACATGACGCTTCCCGTGAAATAGAACATAAATGTAATTAGATTGCACAGCCATCGGAATTGTTTTATTCTACTTGACCAGCTCCTCTTTATTTGGTTTCTCATGCTTAAGAGATTTGGCTCAATTTATAGAGTCATAATGGATTCTCATGAATTGAATCCTCATCTTCTTTGTTTTTCTAGACAATAACGAATGTTAAAGGAAACCATCGAAGAACTAAGAATATTTCGTGACCAATCTGGGGTCCTTTATTAATCATACCACATAGCTCTATGAAAATGGTCATCCAAAGCATATATAGTTGCATGAAATAATCCCAGTTGATAGTAAATGTTCTTTATTATAGAAAGTATATAGGTTGGGCTAACTAACGAAACAATCTCCTTCTCCCCGTTTGTTTTATGCTTGCAAACTTTCTTTGGAGACTCTTGGGAACATGTGAAGAGATTTTTTTATTTTTTATTTATAAATACTCTTAAAAAGAAATAAAATTAACCTAAGTATTCTATAAACTAAGCCAAATTTTGAAGAAGCTAATAGAAAAATAACTTTCATAAACTAACCTACACATAAATTAAGTCTAGTTTATAAACCATATGTGATTTTATTTTATTTTTCTTCTAGAAAGCAACCCTAATTAATTATGCATCTCATGTCATAAATTTTGTGCAGATGTTTCTTTTTTTCTGTTACAAAAGAAAAATGTTGTCTTTTCACTGAGATGAAAATAATTTTTTAAATGTTACAGAAGTTCCCAGTAGAGGCACCCAGTTGTTCGTTCATTCAAATCCAAACGGGTATGGACACGTTGAGGGAGGGAAACCTGAGATTCTTCCTACTCCAAGATCTGTAGGGGACATACTTTCATCCCCACATTTAAAACCCTTCACATTATGTGATCTTAAGAAGGCCACAAGAAATTTTGAGCCTTATAATCTTATTGGAGAAGGAGGATTTGGAAATGTTTACAAGGGGAGGATTAATGAAACTAAATCCTTCGGGGGTACAATTTCTGGATCTGGAACAGATGTAGCTGTTAAGAGGCTTAAGCCTGATGGCTTTCAAGGGCACAAGGAGTGGCTGGTAGGTTTCTTCCACAGGCCTTTAACCCTACTCCTTTTGTTTTATATGGATCAAAGTTCATAATAGTTCTCTTTCTTTGCAGTCTGAAGTCAATCATCTTGGCCAACTTCACCACCAGAATCTCGTCAAACTTATTGGATACTGCGTGGAAGGAGAGAACCGACTTCTAGTGTATGAGTACATGCCCAACGGAAGCTTGGAAGATCATATATTTCGCAGTATGTTTATGCCCTTGTTAGATTAGGTTTCAGAAACTAAAACACTTCCAACTTGTTTGTGCTATGATTTAACATTAATCAAGAAATCCAAACGTTTCTTTGAACTGTGCCACTGCTGTGTTGCAATTTGATCAACCATGGAACTGTAAATTGCAGAGGGCAGAAAACCACTTCCCTGGGCTACAAGAATCAAGATTGCTACGGGTGCTGCTCGAGGTCTTTCCTTCCTACATGACTCTAAGCAACAAATTATCTACCGTGATTTCAAGGCTTCTAACATTTTGATAGATTCAGTACGTTGGTTAAACTTGCATTGCACATTTTGGGAAAAATGCTTGCAAATACTGTATGGTGGTGCCTTCATTTAGCCATCTTTATTTCCTATCAGTTCTATTGTTTTCCCTCTTTCTTTTTTTTTTTTTCTGAGATTTTTAAATAGAATGTGTTCCTAAATTTAACACACTCGTCCAATTTGAAATACTGATTCGAAGTACATTTATAACTTCAGTGTTCTCGTAGTCAATCATTTTAACTTTAAAACGTTTTCATACAAATTCAGGAATTTAATGCAAAACTGTCAGACTTTGGATTGGCCAAAGCAGGGCCCACTGGTGATCATTCTTATGTCTCCACTCAAGTTCTGGGCACTCACGGCTATGCTGCTCCTGAATACATTGCTACAGGTTTGTGTTTTTTCTTAAATGCTTTTTTAATTTTAGATTTTGTGATTGAGATATCTTAGGAACAATGCGTTTTTTGTTTGATCAGGTCGGTTGACATCAAGGTGTGATGTGTATAGCTTTGGGGTTGTGCTATTGGAAATATTATCAGGACGGCATGCTATTGATAACACAAAATCTGGAGTGGAGCGTAATCTGGTAGAATGGGCAAGACCCTATTTGGGTGATAGGAGGAAGTTGTTCCGGATTATGGATACCAGATTAGAAGGGCAATACCCGCAGAAGGCAGCTTATACAGTTGCAATAATTGCGTTACAGTGTATTTCTGATGCCAAGAGTAGGCCACAAATGTCCGAGGTTTTGTCTGCTTTAGAACACCTTCCATCCACTAGACGTTCAGCTAGCCCCACACAAACCCATACATAGTTCTCTTTCAGACACCAAATAGAGAGTTTTCAAATCCCAAAGAGAGAAAATAAGTTGGTATGTTATCTCTTCCTCCCCTTTCATGGGTACTGTTTGTTAATTAGGTCCCGTGAGTGGGTTAGTGACGGATAGCTACATAACCCTTATTCTCGATCAGGGGAATCACTTTGCTCTTTCCATCATATATGACACCATTCTTCTTGCAACACATGTAAATGTTTTTTGGTTTATTTTCTAAGATATTTCTCATATTTCAACATAAAATGACATAGGAAAAAATTCCGTATCACATTCCACCCTCAAAGACCATCATATCCTAACATAAAAATATAAAGGGAAGCGAATGAAACTTAAACCTTAGGCAACAATTCTTGAAATCTATTCAAATTTAAATAAATAGGAAGCAAACTCAAGAGAATAACTAAAGAAGATATAAATTCATTATTCGCTCAAGGTAAGTACATGTACTGCATTCCACCCTAGCTAGTTTGTAAAGCTATTTGTAATTCTGAAATCCACTTAGCTAGCTAGCTGTGAATCTGTAAAGCATGATGTGCTCGTAAGTCTCCCCAGGCTTCACAATCTGTGTTGGAAAATAAGGGTGATTCACAGAATCCGGGAAACCCTGTGTCTCCAAGGCAATGGCAGCAAACTTGTGGTATATGGCCCCATGCTTGCCTTTGGTACCATTCAACTGGCCACTAGTATAGAACTGCATACCGAGTTGGTTTGACCACAGCTCCATGTTCCTCCCAGAGACAGGGTCTCTCACTACCGCAGCCTTGCTTAACTGCTTTTGGAAGCTTTTGTCCAGCACATAGTTCATATCATATAGATCCGGAAGCTCACGAATGTGGGTTACAACTTTTTTTGGTTCAAGGAAATCATACGGGGTGCCCTTTACAGATCTGGTTTCGCCGGTGGGAATGAGAACCTTGTCCACGGGTGTGATGTATGAACCAAAGATCTGAACATTGTGAGAAAGAATGTCACCACTGTTGTGTCCCCCAAGGTTCCAGTAAGTATGCTGCGCAAGATTCACTGGTGTGGCTTTATCCACTGACTTCGCAATCATTTTCACAGCCAGTTGGTGTGCTCCTATTAGCTTGTAAGTCACTTGGACTTTAAGTTTTCCAGGAAACCCTAGCAAATTTAACCCAAAATATCTTTACAATGTGCCTAATTTTCTTAAGAATTTGTAAGTTTCAAAAACGTTATCCTATGAAGCCAAGCCAAATGACATAGTCTAGTTAGTACCTTGTTCGTTTTCGTGACTGTGATAGCTAAATGTTACATGACTGTGTTTCTTGTGGGATTCCACTGACCATATAACGTCACTGAAGCCTCTTGTGCCACCTGATTCATAAGAATAAATGGTTCGGTAGACAATTAAGTGAAAAATGATCAGAAAGTTGAAATCGAAAGTATTAACATTGATATATACCGTGAAGTGTGTTCCCGTGATCATTTGCGGGTAAGTGGTAGGTTTTGCCATCCAAAGTGAATTTAGCTCCTCCAATCCTATTGGCCACTCGTCCAATCAGAGCCCCGAAATAAGTTGTGTCATTCTACAACAAATTTTAAGATCATAAGTTTGAGAAATCTCACTGCAATATACAATATTTTCTAATGATAGTCCTAATAAACAAACAACAAAATCATTATACATTGAGTGTACTTTATGAAGAGTTAATATCAATATTTCAATAGGAGATAAAATACAATAACGCGAAATGTAGATACCGCCCAACTTAATTTTTGTAATCAGATCTTAAATCGGAAAAAGTATTGGATTGATCAGACACTAGAGAACAAATCAATAAATAAACCAAAAGCTTCAACCAAAAACAAAGAGCAAGGAAAAGGGACAAAATCATTATAGTTTCTTAACTTGAGTATCTCTTAACTGAGAATCAGACATTTCTTGTTTTTTGTTTTTCTTCTTTTTCAATTAGCCAACTGAACCAGAATTAATCCTACCTTGTAAGAATCAATGGAATCATAGCCAAGAACAATATCAGCTAGTTTCCCTACAAAGAAAGTCACAAGTTACATGCTTGTCTGATTGGGTAACATAGAAAGAAATCAATAATCAATAAGTAAAGAATGTTGGGGAGAAGACAATACAAACCGTGTTTATCAGGTGTTACGACAGACAGAATTGTAGCACCATAATTTGTGAAATTCAGCTTGAAATTTCCTCTCTTCAATTCATAGAACCCAATTTTCTTATGATTGCCATGAGCCTGAACAAGGAACAGAAGCCCCAAGAGAAAACATAACACCAACAACACCTTAGTCATGGTTCAGTGGATCTAATGCTTTTCTGTAAATTATGATCCTACCTCAGGATTTATATATGGAGGGAGCCAAACAAATAAAAAGTTTCAATTAAAAGAAAACATAAAAGAGAAGATAAGTATAAATTTCCATCTAAGGTATTAATTAAATAACTTTAAATTTGCATTAATTAGGATACATTATAAATGAGTAGTTCCGTTTCTCGAAAACATTGTCTTAGTGCTCACGGAATTTCCGATCACTTGATTTTAGAAAAAGTCAATCAAACTCATGATTAGAATAACTAGTTATTAAATTAATTTAGTTAACAATATTAAAATTATTCTAATTTTGTGTTTTTAAAATGCCTTTAATATAAATTTGATGAGACATATAATTTTTTTCCAAATATTAATACTTTTAATATGTTTATTTAGTAACATGCATATTTATTGATGGTAATAAACAAATATTTAAGATGTTTTCTTTAATCTTTATAAGGTTAGAATTTGAAAGAGTTAAATACATTAACATATTTTAAAAAAGGACCTTGTACAGTATTAAAAGGTATCTTAGAAACTAAAAAATGTTAAAAAAGATGGAAAAGAACATTCCTTTTATGCTTATTTAAAAAATTATAAGACAGAAGAGAATAAATAAAATAGTTACAGCATTAAATTATACAAATGGGAAAGTAAAAAGTGTAAGGAAAAAGAATTATACATAAATGAATATATGTAATTGATTATTATAATTTAGAATTAATTAAGTTTGAAATTGAGTACTTGTTGGTTGTTGGTTTCTTAAGTACTTCAAATTTATATATTTTATGATTATTTTTTTTATCGACTAATTTTTTTATTAATTAGATGATGCGGTTGTTATTATATATATATATATATATATA
>Ga0099822_1010290_pt1 | contig 11626 bp, 12 predicted proteins | sample CowpeawhiteBW_FD_76839 | JGI IMG/M metagenome (GOLD analysis project Ga0099822, IMG submission 76839) | Root nodule microbial communities of legume samples collected from California USA - Cow pea white BW | ecosystem: Host-associated > Plants > Roots > Nodule | place: USA: California | collected... | reverse complement strand
CTCGAAGTTTTTTTTTTTTTTTCTTTCCCTATACAATTTCATTTTCATTTTTTTTTTTAATTTATTTTAAAAAAGAATTTTAATTCCACTTTTGTATTTTTTTTTTATATAAAATATAAAAATATTTTTTTTTTTTTTTTTAAAAATAAATATTAAAAAAAAAGAAAAAAAAAATTGAAAAGAAAAAAAAAAAAAAAAAAAACTTCGAGGAGTATTTACAATCACTTAACGCTATTTTTTACAATATTTATATTAAAATCAGAGTTATGATGTTATATGTGCATCCCATTCTTTCTTATATCTTAAACATGGCGTGTTGTATTTTACTTGCTGGTTTTCAAATTGATGTTGGGCCTAAACCCTTGGAAGAGGAAACTTAGAAGCCCAAATTTTAATTAATGGGCCATATTCATTGGGGTCCCCATTTGAATTAGCCCTGGTATTAGAAATATATAAAAATGTTTTCAAGAGTTTCTTTTATTGATAATATTTTTTAATAGTCGAAATTTCAAAAACCTTATCTTGAGATCCAAATACTCTCTAAATAAACAAAGATTTTTTTTGATTTCAGCTGTTTAGATTCTACAGGAAATAAATTAGATTTTTTCTGTTTATGTGAGAATATCAGTGATGATTAATTTACAAGCACTTTGGTTAAGAGTGTTTCAATCTCAAGGTTCTAGTATACTTTTGATGAGTTTCTTGGATCTAACTCAAAAGTTTTCGTAACAAAAGGAGTTTAGAAAGTGCATAGTGGGTCATGCCTTGTAATAAATAGTAAATTAATTGGTTTTAAGTTTTTTTTTTCCTTCTCTTCATCTCTCTCACAATTGTAAAAAAATTGCTTTACAAAAGCGATTTGTCTTAATTGAAGAGCATAAAGAAGAAGAAAAAAAATGTTGAAGACTTACATATTAAGCAATCCAACATGAACAAAGCCATGAAAAGTGAAATATAAGTGATGATACATTTAGGACCCATGCACCATTAGTTTCAGTGCACTATGAAGTTAAAAATCACAAGTTCACTTCACAAAAGAACCTTTTGGAACCGATTAACACTTTTGGTCGTATTCAATACCACGTTCGATTAAACCTTAATTATCACTCCTTTTGTCACAAAAATCATCTCTTTACACTGTTCACTTTCAACGTAACCACATACTAATGATCGAACACCAAAACTAAACTACAATTTTACTTACATCATAATAGTGTTGGTGATGATGCAAAGGCACGAAATGATGTTACTTTTGGAATGTAAATAAGTGGGGTTGGTTCTTTGAGTGCAAAGGACAGAGAAAAAGGAAAAAATAATGCAAAAGTGAAGAAGGAATAAAGATAACCCAAACACTTTACCTCCCATCCTCCAAAGAAAACTTTCCCAAAGAACATTGAATAGGAATCGATCCCTTTGGAAAGAAGTTCCCTTTTTTAAACTAGCACGAGAAAGGAATATAATTTTGCGAACAAAGTAAATAAAGCATTTCGATTCATATTCAAATCTTTCATGAAAAAAGAATCAGTTATTTTTACCAAATCAGTGTAATTTCGTTTTGACAGTATCAAAATAAATAAAAATTATAAGATTAAATTAGACATGAGACATGTTTTGTTAAATACAATTGTCATTTTTATGATGATCTTGGTCGAAGCACGTAAACATTCCATATATATATATATATTGAGAAATTGAATAACAATAGATTAAGAAAAAATAGAAGAAAAGTAGCAGCACCATGCAACTAATTCGAACACTTCATTGTGAAAAACTAACTAACCTAACTTAAACGCGCGTTTTGCAACTCTGACTCCGAAACCCGAACCTCTCGTTTTTCAAGTCATACTCAACGTAGAAATTCTGCTGCTGATAGTTCCCCAATATCACAGCGGGCCCACCCGCCACGCCAGGACCCGCCACGTCATCAGACACAATAGTCAAACACGCCACGTCGGATTTCCCGACCAACGAGAAATAATTCGTCAGCGGCAGACTCATCTTCGCGCCACCCCTGAACTCAAACCGGAGCTCCGGAAACGACGCCGTTCCAGACACCACAAAACACGGACTCAGCCCGGATTTTTTCTCCACCTCCCTCGCGCGCGTGTAGTTCACCTGCTTCGCAAACTCCTGCGCCACCAGATCAAAAATTGGCCTCTCCATGAACGTGAAGGTGGACCCGGAGTCCACGATAGACCCACCGTTACCGTCAGCGTCAGGCTCCAGAAGCCTCTTCGGAACGCGCACGCGCTTCTCCCCAACGACGATTCTCCTGAGAGTGAGGTAATAGTACGCACCGAACGCGGGGTTTTTGCTCGACGGGTTTTTCCGGAACGGCGTGTAGCTGACGCCGTTTGTTCTTTTGTTGTCGGAGGAGAAAGTGTGCAAGACGAGGTCGCTGGTTTCCGGCGATTCGTCGAACTGGTGAGAGAGTAAGCAGTAAGAGAATCCGGTGAGGTTCATCTGCGACGGCAGGGACTCCGGACCGCGGCCGAAGCCCGCGATTCCGGCGGGCTGGTAGACGGAGACGATGGAGCAGCCGACGAGAAAATCGGGAAGGATTTTCCCGGGAAAGTTGAGGTTTTCCGAGAGGAGAAAGCCCGCGGTTGAGCCCAGCCCGTATTGGACAGTGTAAGCAGGACATGTCAGTGAGCAGTTGGCGGCGCCGGCGGCAGTGTTATTTTTGCAGCAGCGCGATTGAACATTGTCGCCGAAGAGCCAGGAGCATTTGGGGTTGGTGCAGCCCACTAACTTGGAGGAAGAAGAGTTCTTGGGGATGAAAGATTTGGGTGCATTGTGGAAGGAGTTGCAATTTGAGCAGAGGTAGTGGGAGGAGCACGGGAACCAGACGAGGGTGCTTCCGGTGTCGAGAATAAAGGTGAAGGTTTGCGGCGGGGTTCCGAAATCGAGGTCGATGGAGTATCCGCCGTATCTTTTCGGGTGGATTTGGGTTTTGATTGGGTTGGGTTGGCGATTTTTGAGGTGGTGGGCTCTTGTGATGGAAGTTGAAACAGCGAGTTTGAGGGTCTGGAATGGCTGCGAAGAAGGGTGGTTGGTGAATAAATGGGAGAGAGGGAGGGTGATGGTGTTGGGTGTGGATGATGAAGTGAAGATGAAGACAGAGAGAAAACAGAGTATAGAGAAAACATGAGAAGTTGGAGGAGGCATTTCAGAATGTGAAGGTTAGATAGATTTCACAGGATGTTTCAGTTTTGCCGTTTTGGTCGTTTATGCATAACGTATGTATATATATAACAATGGAAGAGTGCGATGCTCGAGAGAATCGTGCTCCATTCATGGGTTGTTGTATATGTATATATATATATTCACAGTGAGAAGCAGAGAATCTGAATTTCACGAAACTTGAAACCAAAGAAAACGGTGGTTCTGACGTGGCAGTAGTAGCACTTGTAAAGAGAGAATGTTAATTGACTATTAGAAATGGTGAAATTTCTATGCATTATCGTTCTTACGTAAACTAAGTATTACTGCTACAGAAAAATCCCTTTCTTCTGTTTCAATTATATCAAATTTACGTGTGAACGTGAACTGCGTATGTTTACCTTTTGCGGCTTGTTTAACTTTAATCCATGTTTAATTTGAATTTAGATGCAAACTTTATTTGAATTAGTAATTTTTTGTTTTCTTAAAGTATTCTGTTGTAGCATATATGGAGCCATGTCTGTGGAGTAATCTATTGTGTCTGCTGACAGTTTTCTATTATGTTTGCGACATCAAGAGTAACATATGATTTTTGGTAGATTTTACTTTGATGTCGTTTATTTGCAGAATTTTGAGGACCCAACAAGAACCAAATGACAATGAGAATTTATTTATTTCTTGGATTAGAGCTACTGAAACGCAGGTTGAGATAAAAAGCCACTGTTGCATTGCTAGTGCTTACTTTTTCATCGACATTATTCATATAAAAAGACATTCTTTATTAGGATAAAAAAAAAGGAGAAGTTTAATACAACAAAGACGAAAAAAGTTATAAACAAATTGATATAAAAAGACATTCTTTATTGGGATAAAAAAGGGCAAACTTTTATACAACAAACACGAAGAAAGATATACACAAAAACTTACTAGATAATGGGGTTGTCGTTGTTCTAAACTATTGAGTTAATTAAAAATGCAGAAAAATGGGAACCTTCTCTAAGATTTGAAATAGGGACAGCAAAAAGTGTGACATTTGTTGTTATAAAAGTATAATTATTATGTTTTTGACTAATAATGAAGAAGAGGAGGAAAACATGTATTAAAAAAAAATACATATAAAATATAAGATATTGAAGAGAATTTAATTTAATTTTTCAGAGTGTGGAAGTACAGAAGAAGTGAGAATGTTCCTTGCAATACTGCATGGCCATTTCCAGCGTCGCAAAAGCGAAGGCTTCGTTTGGTTATGTGAAGACTGAGTTGAAAGTTTCATAAGTTGAAAGGTAGTTAGTTGGGTGGAATTGCAACTCGCTACCAAACACGCAACAAAATCACTGTCAATAGCAATTCGCATTGCACCATTTGTTTTCGCTCTACAATGCGAGATACGATCACCGCTTCTTCCAAACGCTCTTCAACCTTCACGTTGCACAGCCACACCTCATCACTCTCTTCACTCTCATTCATTCCATCTCCGTCGCCATGTTGCGCGCTCTCTGGCGATCCATCGATCGCTTCTCCGTTCAAAACTTCCAGTAAGTGATTCACCGAATTCGCCTCGTTAGGTTTCGTTGCTATTTTCATCGTTTACTTCATTGTTCGTAAATTTCGGTGACAAATTGAATGTCTACGATACGATGCATTTTAAGGTTTTTATTGTTTTCAGAGTGCGGACTTGTTTCTTATGAATAATATTGTGAATTGTTTTCGATTCTCGTGGAGTTTTACTTGTTGATGTGGTTACAGATATGTAATAAACGAACTGCGGAAGATCAACGTTGTGGACAAAAGTAACAGGGTAACAAGCGTCAATTTCTGTGAGCGTTTTCTTTTGCATGAGAAAACTGTTATATATTGATGTGTGCCTTTTATTGCAGGAGCTTGTGATGGATTTATTGCAGTCCGTTGTGGAGATTGTGATGTATGGCGACAGACAAGATCCGCAAATTTTCGAGTATGGATCTGTTTCGTTCTTATGTCGTTCTTGTTTTCTGGACAAGGTTTTAATAATTGTGACGGATTGAAAATTTTGGTTAGATGTTTCATGGAGCGCCAAGTGCTGGCGGATTTTGTTCACATTCTTAAGATCAGTGAAGATTCGAAAATTGAGGCACCACTGCTTCAGTATCTTAGCATAATGATTCAAAACATGGACAGTGAACATGCAATTTGTAAGATGGCTATTTTAGTATTTTGATGTCTCAGGTTAAGTTCATTGACTCCTGAGTTTTACTTGTTTATGCATACTTAGTTGATATCTGCCTGATGCATTCACTTTACAAAATACAGTGTTCCTCTTCAGTCCTTTGCTCTTTGGCTTAGTACTGTCACTGGTATTTAGTATAAATTGGTGTCTCTTATTTGCATGGTGCAGACTATTGCTTCAGTAATGGTTATATCAACAACATTATTTCACACCCCTTCAAATTTGATGGAGGAGACCTAGCTTCATACTATGTTTCTTTCCTAAGGTATGGTCCTTTTTTCTCCTCTCCTTTGCATCTCACTTTTTCACTTCAAAATTTATTGCAAGCAGTTATGTGTTCTACATTTTTTCCTTTCTTTATTTTAAGACTTAAATACCTTTTTGGTCCTCGTTCTCGTAGTGTTTGTTGCAGATGGTCTTTATTTTGACAGAATGTTTAAAAATGATCCTCATTTTCACCGAATGTTTAAAATGGTCCTTATTTTCGCAATTCATGTTTTATTTGGTCCTTTACTGTAACACCGTTTAAATCATTAACAGAACATTGTACATGTGGCACAGTTTGTATTAGGGTGTGTTATGTGTACTGTACATATGGTTAATTAACTTTAATTTTTTTAATTTAGGGGAAATTTTGCAATTAGGGAAATCTCTTCATCTTCGTCTCTTCATCTTTGTCTTTCTTGAACTCGGATTTGCAGAGGAAGCAACTAATACTTGTCATTCCATAATTGGATTGCAGTTGCAGCTAATATTTTGCATGAAGCATCTGTATGCAAATAAAAGATCCTCTGGCAAAAAATTAAAGATACTGTGGAAGGCTGCTAGGAGCACACACCCAACACTTTGGGAAAAAGTGATGTTAACGATTAAAGAGTTAAATATTATGCTTACAGATACCTTATTGCTATACCTATGCAATCCAATGATGAAATGACAAGTATTAGCTGCTTTTCCTGCAAATCCGAGCTCAAGAAAGACGAAGACGACGAAATTTCCCTAATTGCAAAATTTCTCCTAAATGGAAAAAATTAACGTTAATTAGCCATATATACAATACACGTAACACACTCTAATACAAATTGTGCCACCTGTACAATGTTCCGTTAATGATTTAAACGGCGTTACAGAAAATGACCAGATAAAACACAAATTGCGAAAATGAGGATCATTTTAAATATTCGGTAAAAATGAGGACCGTTTTAAACATTCTGTCCAAATGAGGACCATCCGCAACAAACACTACGAAAATGAGGATCAAAAAGGTATTTAAGCCTTATTTTAAATAGTATTGGGAAGTGGGTCGATTTTTTAATTTCTGATATTCGTTTCACATAATTTTTTCTTTGTTGTGTTACAGTAATTTATAGAATAAATTAACTTTTTGTTTGTTTCTTCATTCAGGGCTATTAGCTGCAAAATAAATAGGCACACACTTTGCCTTCTTGTGGATATTCAGGGGGTAAGTGAAAAACATACAAGTGCAACAGTTAGCTGCTATCTGTTAAATCAAAGGTCATCACTTCCCCACTTAGGATAAGAACATAAGGCTTGACTTATTTTTTGGTTGCACTTATGAGGTCTCAGTTGTTTAACTTATTTCAGTCAATCAACAACCTCATCAATAAATATAATGCAATGCTATTGAAGTTGAGAAACATATTGGATGAAGTTACATACTTGACTCTAGCATGAATTAGTGTTTTGAGAAAACTTTTACCCCTTGTGAATGCAATATGAAAGGGGAATAATCATCTTCGGTTGATTTCTACTGTACATCCAAGACGGAATTTTTGTCCAGCAAAATTCAGCAAAATTATTTTAAAATTATTTTTGTTAAAATGTTCGACTGCAGGATGCTATAGTCTCCTTTCCCTTGTATACTGGAGCTCTAAGATTTGCTCAGCATGAAGAAAAGATGATTCAGACAGCTATACGTGCATTGGTTCTTAACATCTACAACGGTATACTTCTCTATTTGAATAGCTAGCAGGTTATAAGCATGCCTTAGTGTAATATATTTCTGAACTTCGCATCATTTTTATCTTGATTCTACAGTGAGTGATGACAAGGTCTATCAATTTATATCAACTCCACCAGTTTCAAAATATTTCTCTGACCTGATTTGTAGATTAAAAGATCTATGCTTTCGGTTAGATGCTGTTGTCTATGATAAAGAGTATGTTAACTTGAATATTTTTTTTCATCAAATAATTGTTGGTACTTTATAGGCACTCAGGAAGAGTTTTATCTTATGGAACTAACTGCCTTATACCGACGCAGGAAAATGGACACTCAGAAAAGAAGAAATGGGATTATTCTTGAATCTGAAAAAATTGCAGATGAACTGTACTACTTCAAAGACATTCTTAATGTTGGCGAGCCTCGTTTGACTAGACTGGTTATGGAAAATCTTTTGAATGGACTTGTGTTTCCTCTACTACGTTCATTTATGGCTTCAAAGAATATAAATGTGAGATGAGAAAATTTCCTGCAAACTAGTCTATCTTTTAGTTTTAGTTTCTCTCTGCATTTGTGCCATCCATATGTTAACTTAGGGTTCAGGTATGTTATGATAGGGTGAGGCTCTCCAATTTGTGAATGCTTGGGAATTTGACTCCTCTGAAGTGAAGTGTATAAAGTGAGAAAGTAAGAGTGTATCTTTTAATATATAAGAAGAGAAATTATTTAAAATAGTTAGAATATTACTGAGTTAGTAACTCAAGGTGCTAGTTAGACATAAACAATGGGAAGGAGGAGAGGAGAGAAAAAGGATGTTAATTTTGTAGATTGAGCTATTAACTCTTGGTGAAGGGGGAAATCCTTGGAGGAGAGAGTGCTCTCCTATTTCTTGTTCTTTTCATTCTATTTAATCAAATTCTTTCTTTCCTTTCTCTTTTCAGTTTTTGGTTCCAAACAGTATCCATGCTTGATTTTAAATGAGTTAAGCATACTAGAACTTGAATTATAATCATGGTGAACACATCCTTACTTTCTGACTTTATTCCACTTTTTTCTTTAGAGGACTTAATCCAATATTTAATCTATATTATGGTAAAATGGAAATTTTGTTTTCTATGCAATTGAATGAGAGGAGAAAATCATCATTTAAACTAACCACAATGTCCTAGTTCATACTTCTCAGTAGTTCATTCATTTTTTAGATTTGATTATTTCGAAGAGATCTGTCACACCGTCATATTAAAATAATTTTCTCTCCCATGTCTTGTATTTTCCATGCTTCTTAAAGTGTGCCAATTGAAAGGTTCAACACAGATCTGTTATGAAAGGAAAGAAATATGAAAAAAAGGCTCGGTGGAAACTCCAGTAGTTTAGGCTTGTCATCTTGCATTTTATTCTAATTTATTTTTTCACATGGTTACTCATTAAAATTATATCTTTGCCCCAGGGATCTGACTTATCTGCTATCACTTCGCTATATATCATATCCCGCCTTCTCCAGGTTGTTGGTGGAAGAAGCACGATTAACAATGTGGCTTGTGTTCTTCTGTATCATATATTGAACTTCAATGTGAAAAGTCGAGTGAAGGGAATACTTTTGATTTCCACTATGATATTGTAACCTTTTCAAAGCGCTTGAATGAAGTGGAAAATGTTATATCTAGTGCTCCTGAGTCAAATGGATCTCAGAGTATCAACGGGACCTATTTAGGTGCTCATTGGGAAGGTTTCATGTCTAGTATCACTATTTGTAGTCCAAATGGTGAAATTTGTTCCGAAAGGTTGGTGATTATTTTGATGTGTAAATTTCATTGTAGACTTTTATAGTGTTAAGACACTTTCCCTGTACTTTGTCACATACTTTTTTGTTTCCGAGCATTTGCACCAGTAGGAAGACCTGCGGGGGAAATCAGAGGACAAACCTTACTAGTATATGCATAGTGATTTCTGATAAATGACTTTTCCAGATTAGAAATAATAGAAAATGTGTTGGTGCTTGATGTCATATTTTGTCCTCGTTGGATATTATTGGTTTCCATTGATTTATTGAAGCTTTGCATAAGCTGATCATCATCTTCATCTTAATATATTATTATTATTTACCTGAGCCTTGGAATGTATTCTGTTTTTCCTTAATTTCTTAGTTTCATGATTTTGTTTGAGCTTTGATACAATAGTGATGCATGAGAAGGTTAGATCCAAAAATTGTTGAAGATTGTATTTTCTTTTTTCCAATTCGACTTTAATTTTCTCTTTTTCTTGTGATGCAATTAATGCTTCTATATCTTCATCAAGAACCTGTTCTTCAGCATTGTTATGCAGCTCCTGACATCAGGAGGAAGCATTTACTGAGACAGATCATTAATGTATTTAGGAGTGGTCATTATCCAGTGTATCTAAATATACATATAATGAAATTGCTACTTTTGCAGGAGTGGAATATTTGCTTTTCTTTTCTGTAAGGATCAAAGCCTATTGTTAGCTTCAATATTTCTCTTGCTTATCCTGATTGAGAGTAAAGGTAGTGTAATTTTGTTCATTTATGTTGCCTTACAGTTATCTTTTAGTAAACAACCGAGTTATTTGTTGTTTATATCAATTTCATGCAAGTTTTGCAGATCTTGATTGTGACTTGTCACTGATGAGTAAGCTACCTGAGATGGGGGATGAGATGGTAAGCCTTGATGGACATATTCGTTTAAATGGAAGAGGACCATCAGTTTTCAGAATGTCATAATGTGGCACATCTATTACTGACACTGTAAACTGTTAAGGATCATTTATTCTAAAAACAGTATATTTTTCTCAAACAATTTCAGAGCTTTTTATCGGTGCTAAAATACAACACCAAGTCAGTTTCCCCCTACTATGTTGGATTGGCTACATTGGCCAAATGATTTCATAATGTTCTATAGTGAGTCCATCATGCCTTTAGACAAACAATTGTCCTTTAAATCTTTTTTAATGATTTTGCCCGTTGTTTTGGTCTTCCTCTATCTCTTGCAATATGGCTACCCTCCAGTCATATATAATCATCATCTAGCCTCCATAATCACAAATTGATGCCTCTGGTCAACACCGATTATGGGACTCCATGCATTTATAATTAGAAAATCACAACGAAAAATTGTTTCTTTGTAAAAATATTATAAATTTTGGAATATTTAGCATTTGAAGTTGCTAAAACCTGTCTTGTTAGTAGTGGATCTCAATTAAATCTAGATTGGATTTTAAAAAATCTAATACATGATCACCCTTATATCTTGTCAATAGCTGATACCTGTCTTTTTCAGATCCATTATGTTTTATGTTTTATATTTTATTCTTTGCTTGTACATTTTTCAGACTAATGGCACAACATCTAAGACTGTGGATGGAAGTATCTTCATTAAGTTTATGCCTGAGGTATATCTATCATTACTTTTTATATGTTAGATCAAATTGTCCTTTTTATTTACTATCGTTATGTTGGTTCAGTAGAATTGGGTTCTGTTCAACATGCAGAATAACAAAATTACCATCTCGTTTTAAATTTAACAGATTTTAAAAGCACTGCTGAACGTTTTAGCCTTCCAGCAACCCCTCTCAACAATGATGCTATGGCATGCGGGGTGGTGCCTGCAAAAGCTACTGGTCTTCCATAAAATGGAGCTTGACAGTGATAATCTTCTCCTATTCACTGTAAGTACTCAACAACTTAATCTAATTTCTTAACATTTGCAACTGGATGTCTCCTTGCGTGGAGAAATACTAATATTTTACTATTACAAGTTTGGCTAGGTAAAGTAAATTTAAAGATGTATCAATTTTGGTAACTTCCATAGCTTTTGATTATTTTTCTTTCTGGTGTTTCGGTTCAGTAATAATTTTACCATCAGTTGTCAAGTCTAGAAGATTACCTAGATACTAATTAGGTACAATATTTTAGTTATTATGCAGAAGAAGTGTATCATTAGTCTCACGATTAGTTATGAAATTATGTAAGCTGGCAGACCAAAAACCGTTTCTCCTAATGTTCTAGGACTATAGGGTCTACCTACAAGTTTGTCTTCAAATCTGAAGATGATCGATTTTGTGCATGTTATTGTCATCATGTCATGTTGTGTGGGTTAAAACAACGGCCATATCATTGCTCAGAAGCATATTTAGCGATAGGTTTTTTATCATGTATGATAGATGACAAATGTCACAAAATATATAGGTATTTTGATAACAGAAATATGCCAACTTACGTGCATATATATATATATATATATATATATATATATATATATATATATATATATATATATATAT
>Ga0099822_1010284_pt1 | contig 11630 bp, 10 predicted proteins | sample CowpeawhiteBW_FD_76839 | JGI IMG/M metagenome (GOLD analysis project Ga0099822, IMG submission 76839) | Root nodule microbial communities of legume samples collected from California USA - Cow pea white BW | ecosystem: Host-associated > Plants > Roots > Nodule | place: USA: California | collected... | reverse complement strand
TGCATTTTTTATTGTGGATAGACGATGTGCAACCACCACAGTGGTTCTGTTCACCATCACTTTGTCCAATGCATCTTGAACAACTCTTTCTGATTCTGCATCTAATGCACTCGTCGCCTCATCAAGCAGCAATATCTTCGGATTTTTTATTATGGCTCGTGCAATGGCTACCCGTTGCTTTTGGCCACCAGATAATTGGGTTCCTCTCTCCCCCACCAAAGTATCATAACCCTGCCATAGTAGAAAACCAACGAAAGTTCTTAACCCAACAACAACAATTCACTCAACAACATAAAGCAAGTTCTTTTTTCTTGGTTAATTATTTTACCTGTTGTAGGCCACTAATGTATGTATGTGCATTGGCCAATTCTGCTGCAGCTATGATCTCTGCTTCAGAAGCATTGCCTTCTTTTCCATAGGCAATATTGGCACGTATTGTTTCATTGAACAAAACTGGCTCTTGGCTTACAAGGCCCATCTGCTGTCTAAACCACTTGAGTTGCAACTCACGAATTTCCACACCATCAAGTGTGATTTGCCCTGAATCGGGATCATAAAATCTTTGCAACAAGGCAATCACTGTGGATTTCCCACTTCCACTTTCACCAACAAGAGCCACCGTCTGAAACACCAAATTTGGCAATGAAGTATTTTCTACGTACAAAGTTATATAAAAACTCAAACACTTACCTTGCCAGAATGGATACCCAAGCTGAGGTCTTGGAAAATGGGTATCTCAGGCCTAGATGGATACTTGAAGCTCACATGACGAAGCTCAATTTCTCCCTTGACGCTGTCCAGTGTGATGCCAGACTCATCACTCGGATCTATTTTCGACTTCTTATCAAGCATTTTAAATATGGACGCAGTGGCTGACTTCGCTTTGCTCGAGTCAGGAGCAAGGGAACTTGATTGGCAAATACCAGCAGTTCCCATAGTTAATGCAAAGAAAACCTGAAAAGCATGAAAGCAACTACATGTTCAAGAAGGAAGAAAAAGTGGAATGCAATACCCGGAAAACATAAATGTTACAAACATGACACAGTTGATACCCGGAAAACATCTGAGAATGACGCCTTCCCAGCTTCCACGAGTCTAGCTCCTGCGTAGTAACTGGTTGCGTGAAAACCATACAACGAGAAAGCCAAAACCGCAAACGCTGCTCCGTTGATCAATCCTCCTCGTATCCCTGCTTTGATGGGGGCCTCACATTTTTTCCTGTATAGTTCCATAATCTTGTCTTCAGCGCAGAAAGAAGCAACCGTTCTTATGCTTCCAACTGCATCATTAGCAACTTGGCTCGCTTCCTCATACATCATCTGTCGCAACAAACATATAATCTCAATAATTATATAACTTTGTAGTAATGAGAAAAAAAAAAACTAACCTTTACATCTGCACTGAATTCCTTCAAGAGTTTGTTCTTAAGGTATAAATTGATTCCAAAAAAGGGAATCAGGACAAGAATAACTAACGTCGTCTGCCAAGATGCAGTTAAAGCAATAATCAATCCAGCCAATACAGATGCTGAATTTTGAACGAATAGTCCCAGCGCGTCACCAACAAGGGCACGTACCAAAGCCGCATCTGCTAAGAGTCTCGCACTGAGAGCACCACTTGAGTTTTCAGCTTCATCAAACCAACCAACCTCCATGTTTACAACCTTCTCAAAACACATTAGCCTGATACGCTGGATTAACTTGCATCCCGCCACAGAAAAAAAGTATCGTTGTCCAACATTTGTCACAAATGCTGCAATACCAACGACAGTAAACATCAGTGCCCAAAACTCGGAGTCTTTTTTCATCTGATCAAATGGTTCATAAAATGTCTTGATGGCCATGGAAACCAGCAACCCATATATTGGATATATAACACCATTTGCTATGGCAGCTACACATCCAATCAGAAGGACATGAATCTCTGGCTTATTGAGGGAAGCAAGGCGGCTAAGTGGAACCTCTGGAGCTTGTTCTTTGGGTTGTGAGTTTTCAAGTTCAGGATCAGAGACATTGACTCCTTTGGATAAACCAAAGGAAACCGAAGAAGAGTGTCTGCTACTGTTCCCTTTGGATGAACCCCTACTGATAGATCTTTCAAGTGATCTCCTTTGACTAGATTGTCTAAACGATTCTACTGAAATTTCACCCTTGCTGTGATGATCAGTATTTTCTTCTGAGTCATTGCTTATTTCTTGTAGGCGTATAAGTTGAGAGTAAGCTCCATCACCCTTTGATAATTCTGAGTGTGTTCCTGATTAATCAACACACATTCTAAGAGTAAGCAATTCTAATTCAACGTAATTTTATATTTAAGTATTTAAAAATATAAATAGTTAGAAGTGGGTTTTAACGTATAAAACCGATTTGGAAGGTGAAGTTTACAACTTTTAAATTAAGTTGAGGTGTTTTCACATTCTAAATATAGAGACTCTGTACTCTAATACGTTAAAGGATGAGATTTAAGCCTATCTCAAGTCCCACGAACCAGTTTATAAGGTGAATATTGCAACTACTTAAATATTCTGAATCGGTATTATCTCTACTGTGGGACTTTCAACAATTTTATATTAAAAAATGAACTCGCGTGGTACCTTTCTCAATCATTTTCCCTCTGTGAATGACAGCAATCGTATCAGCATTCTTCACTGTGCTCAAGCGATGCGCCACCACAATAGTAGTTCTGTTGATCATGATCCTATTTAGAGCCTCTTGAACTATTCTTTCTGACTCTACGTCAAGTGCACTTGTGGCTTCATCCAGAAGTAGAATTCGAGGATTTCTCAGAATTGCTCTTGCAATGGCAATGCGTTGCTTCTGCCCACCAGATAGCTTGCTTCCATGATCACCAACCACTGTGTTCAATCCCTGCATGCAGAGGTAAATGAATGAAGTACTCTGCTGAGTCAGAAATAATAATTAGAAAATGAAGTGCTGTAAAGAGATGAGAGGATATGAATTAAATATGCATCAAGAGGAGTTATTTTTATGTAACTATATATTAAAAGGGTGATTGACAGTAATCTTAACTATTTAACATGTTAAGTGAAAAGTCATTAATGATCAACGGGAATTGTAGTGTAAATAGTATCAATCCAATCCATTTTCACAAATGAAATAAAGTCTCCCTCACTAATTTTCTAATAGGTTGAACATAAAACCTGTGGAAGCTTATGAATGAACTTAGCAGCATTTGCAAGTTCAGCGGCAGATCTTATCTCTTCAATTGTTGCACCTTCTTTTCCATATGCGATATTATCCTTAATGGTAGATGCAAACAACACAGGCTCCTGGCTGACAAGGCCTATTTTTCCTCTGATCCACCTTAGCTGAAATTCTTTGAGGTTAATGCCATCAATAAGAACTTCACCAGCCTGTGGATCGTAGAATCTTTCTACCAAGCTGATAACTGTAGACTTTCCACTTCCACTTTGTCCAACTAACGCTGCAGTTGTACCACCTGCTATACGAAGAGAGAATCCACCAAATATCAGTTCTTCTGGTCTTGATGGGTAACTGAAATAAACATCCCTTAACTCTATTTCGCCTTGAATATCTTGTAACATTTTCCCATTTGGATCATAAGCGTCTATCTCTGGCTTCCTTTCAATTGTCTGGAACATTTTGTATGCTGCAACCTGACCTAAAGAAAAAGCATTTATGCAAGGGGATGTCTGTCCAAGAGACCTAACATATGAAAACAAGAAAAGCTATATGAACTGTCAAACTTCCTTAAAAGACATAAATAAATACATTAAAATAAAATGCTACGTACGATGAACCGATAAGTATGGCAACAATCACATTAATCACCCTGCCCCCACTATACTCTTTTTCCATTATCAACTTTGCTCCATACCATACTCCCAAAGCATAAGTCCCGAAAGTAACAAACAAAAGTGTGCCTGCACCGATTCCATGAATGCAACCTTCTTGAATTCCTGATTTGTAAGCATGTGCAAGATCTTTGTTATAACTAGATACTGCTTGTTTTTCCCCAGTAAAGGATGCAACCTGGAAATATACACAGGAACAAGAAATATCAGATTATATGGAAGTATAGAATGCCATGGTTAGGTTTCAAGTTTGAACAAACAACATACGGTTCTTATTGAGCCAATAGTCTGTTGGACAAGACGTGCAGCTTTTGCATAAGCTGTTTGAGTTGTGGAAGCAATCCTTTGTATGGTGAAGGCCACAGCAGCACCTGACAAAACAAGAAGTGGAAGAGAGGACAGCATGACAACAGTAAGAAGCCACCCTTTCACCAACGCTATCACAAATCCACCGGTGAATGTTGCTACAAGCTGCACAAATCTCCCAACCTGATAAGAGAAAATCAAGTTTATTATGTGAACACATTAAAATTTATCTCGTGCAAAAGTTGCAGCATATGCAATGTATGGTAGGTACCTTCTCACCCATGGCTTCTTGTAAAAGAATGGTGTCACCTGATATTCTCCCTATCACCTCTCCGGTGTTTGTTTCCTCATCAAAGAAAGCGATATCTTGTCTGAGAATAGTTTTCAGATACAGTTCCCTTATTCGTGCAGTTTGCCTCTCCCCCGTCACCGCCCAACATGCCTCCTCTGAAAAATTTTATGTTTCTCTCAACTTAAGTTTTGTGTTTCTTCATGTTCTTTCATAGTGTGGTAAAGTTACTCTTTTCATAGTTTACTTCCTTTCCTAGTACTATACTAAACTCAATCTGTTTATAATTTTAGTAGTATTCATATTTCTTAAATTTTTTTACTCATCCCTTTTATACTTATAATAGAATGAAATATCATATTTGCTAAAACAGAATACCATATTAGGAAATTAAGATACAAGGTTTAGCTTATAAAATTTAAAGAATTTTTATGACAAAAAAATAATTTAATTATTATATATTAAAAATATCAAATAAAGTATGCTATCTCTAAATTATTTTTAAAATAAAAAAATTATATTTTTGAAAAAAAAAATATTTTAATATAAAATAAATAAATAATTATAAAATACATCATTAAATTTATTAACTTATTATTATTTTGATCTATAGTTTCTATATAATTATAAATGTAAAAGGATTTTAAATGATATTTTATTAATAATATAAAAATAATAATTATCTGTAATAGAGTTAGATGTCATATTTTAGTTTTGTAATGATTTTTCAAATATAGCAACTTGTTTTCATGTGTTAAAAGTGATAATTAACTTTATTTTATTTTATCTTTTATTTATTAATGATATATTTGTTTAATGAAATGGTTTGACGTAGTATATGAATGGTATAGATAACGTTACTTCCATTCTAAGAGTAATTTTAATTATTCTTTTAGGTTTTAGTGTATTAAGACCTACTTATCACTTTTACTTAAATAAAGAAATATTATAAGTCTAACATTTCTTTATTTATTAAAATAAAAATGTTTAACCCACCCTCTCAAACTTATATAATTGAGTATAACCCTTTTTAATTAAGATACTCTAAAAATATAATCAGATTTCGAATTTGGATAAAAGTTGAAAAAAAAAAAGAAAGATGAGATGAGATGAGTTAAGAGAAAAAATAATAATAATATTTTGATAACTAAATTTTAATAATTTTTTCTTCAATTTTGTTTTTTAAATTTTGAATTTGAGGTGACATCTCTTAGATGATTTTGAAATATAGAGAAATGAAAAAAGACAAAATGGAAAGTCACTTAGAAAATATCACATCTGATTGTAATATCATGTTGTAAAATAAAATTATCAAAATTTAGTTATTAAAAAAATATTTTTCAAGAAAAAAAAAAGAGGGATATCTCGTCATGAATTTTTCTATTCTTATCATTTTGAAACAAGAAAGAGAATTTTATACTTCTCTCTTCTTCTTCTTCTCCCTCTCTTTTTCTCTAACACAGTGTTCGTTTGAGGGTATTGTACTGTTTAAGTAAATTTGGGAAATCAGATTTTGGTACGCGAGCGCGTTCGTTTTACATGAATTGAAGGGATATGCGAGAGGCAATTTGGGGGATGGATGGATTATTCCATCCCCTCAAAAGTGCAAGGATACGCGAGTATACTGCATATGTTTTGTATACATTACGAAACTACCCTTCAGTTTTGTTTCCCGTTTCCAAAATCATGTGCATGGAGGGGAAGAAGATGAGATGGTTTGGGGTGTGGTAGTCGAGGAATGCCATGAAGGGTGGTCGTGCTTTGTTGAGGTGGTGGGTAGTGGTGTGGTTGGACGCAATGGCTGATTATATATGGAGCAGGGAGGGGCCTTGGCCCCCCAAAATATTTGTGATTTTTTTTAAATTATGTATATACTTTTGATTTTTTTAATTATATATATTTTTAATTTTTTTAAATTATAAGTAATGTATTTTAAAAATTGATAGAAATTTAAATTGTGTCTTTTTAATTTTTTTATAAAGCATAATAAATAATAAAATATAAAATTTAATATAATAAAGGGTAAAAATATTTAGGGTTAATTATTTTTTTGTCTTTGTTTTTGTCAAAAAAATATCAAATTTCGACTAAATCAACTTGAGGACCAACTTACATTTTTGGAAACAAAAACCAAAATAGTAATTATAACAAATATTTATTAAAATATTTTTATTTTATTTCTCATTGTCTTTTTAAGTTTTCACAAACTTGTACTCATCTTTCAGCCTCATATGTTTTCTTTTTGGTTTTGAAGAAAAAGAGAAGTTAGACACAAACTCATTACTTTTGCTCTCATTTATCATTTGTTATCTTCTTTCCTTGATAAAAAAGGTAACTGTCTTGTCTCACTTGATAATGAACTATTAGTTTAATAGTTATTAATATTATTTTTTATTTCATGAACTTTGTATATTCCTTTTTTTATGAATATAGAAGAAAAAATAATGTATTATGTGTTTTTTCAAACCGATTTTGTGACTTGATTATAATATATTTTTCTTTTAATAATTACGACTCTCAATTTCTCATTAGATTATGATAACTTATTTTTTAATATTAATTTTTTAAAAAGTATATTGATGAAGAATAAAACCATAGATTCATTCTTTAAAAGTGATAGAAGAGAAGTGGTTGGTGAAGATGAAAACAAGATATATTTTACTTCTTCACATATTTTAAAGTATTGTACCAATGATCAAATTGTTATGTTAGATGAGTTATTTTTTAAAGCATTATACTAATGATCCAATCTAATAGTCAAATAATTATATTGTTTTGGTCCCTCCAAATTTTATAGTCAAGATCCGCTACTGGTTGGACGCGTGGTTGGTGGTTATATGCACCAGTGTTACGATGTTGTGGTGTTTTGAAAGGAGGATGGCACCGATTACGTGCCTTGGTTTATAAAGGACTGACACCAGTTACGACATCAGTGTCAATGCTTTTTATGTTTTTTATTTTTTACTTTTTGTTTTATTTTTTTTACTTTTTTTAATTTTCTTAACTTTTTTTTTAAAACTTTTTTTAAAACTTTTTTTTAACTTTATATAAATTTTGTTTAAAATTTAATTGTTTAAATTTCTTTTAAAATTTAATTGTATAATTTTTTTACATTCATAAAAATTTAATATTTTTTATTTTAAAATTTTATATAATTTTAATATTTTTTTAATTCGTATTAATTAATTATAATTATTTTTATAACATCAAATTATAAAATCATTCTCTTTTTCCATCAAGGGTATTTCGGTAACTATCTAATTCTATCTATTTTTACAATTTATTTTATCTATCACATCAATCAAATACTTCACTGACTTTCATAAAACTTATCTCCAAATTCACTCACTTTACCCTCTAAATCCACTTAAAAAAACACAAAAATTCATCCACCCAAATCTACAAAAATTCATCTTCACATTCTCCCTCGTATCCATCCCCCAAGGAACACACACTAAAGAATCCAACTAAATAAAGCTTGCAAAATTATATAGACTCTATAAATAATTAAACTATAAACAATAATATTATTATTATTAAAAAGGTTAAAAAATACATTGAGATAAATATTTTTCATTTAAATTTTATTATATATTTTAATTTAGCTTAGTGATATTGAAAATATGTAATATATTAGATGTTTAGTATTAGGTTAGGTTGTTTTACTTCAGATGGTACTTTTCCTCAAAATTAAATTGATTGGACAAATTTTACAGCCTGGTTTCAAAATATCTTTAATAACACATAATGTATAGAGTATAATTTTTTAATTAATAAAAATTATTATATAATATAGTGTTTATAAAACTTATAACTCGTTACGCTACTAAAATTTTTATATTACATGAAATTTTTCTTGTAAATTTGTTAAAAAAATTTGGAAGATTTTTTTTTCTGTTATTTTTTCTAAAAAATTTAATTAGCAGGTAATTCCTTCGTAGATAATTTCCTACAAAATTATAAAATTTGTAAGTATTTTCTACAAAATTTGTTGTGAAAAGTGTCTCATATAAAATATTTTGCAAAATAATTGGCAGCAATTTCTTGCAATTTTTTTCATAACAAAATTTATAAGTATTTTTTTAATAATGTTAAAGAGCACGGGAAGAATATATAATGCAGTATAATCTATATGAAAACAACTCATCAACTCATAAGATTTTACACTTTATTTGCTTAAAAAAATTACAATTTGAAAAAAAACACAATATTAATTTTGAATTATTTTATTTTGAAAGGTTTAATTTTTAAATATTTTGTTTCAAGAACATTATTCAAATTTACTAATTTTTTTATATAGTATTTTAATTACTATCAAATACAAAAAAAAAGTATTATTTCTACAAATATCAATCAAAAATAATTTTGACCTATAATATGAAATGAAGATTGATGTTATTAATAGTATTTTTAAAGTGTTAATTGTTAGTTTTACTCGTCACCGAGCGTTTTAATATTAAGAATGATTAAATACGAATATGTATCTTATGTTACTAATAGTTTTGATGTTTTAATATGTATGTTAAATATTAAGAATGGAATCACATGATGTATACATTCTTATTCTTAATATGAAATACTTTTCAAAAAACATCATGTGACAAATTATATTGTGCATCGAGGACGTGACTGAGCGTTTTAATATCTTGTGTAGAATGATTTAGTATTAGGGCAATGGTAATATCACACACCAATATTCATTTGACATGGTTTTCGTAATAAGAGAATAAAAAATAATGTGTTAAATGAAGAGGTGCCAAATATACTTTTTCTTAGTATTATTATTCATTGAAGGTGTTGTTGAGGAATACCTTTAATTTTTTTCTCACAAATATTATTTTTTTATTTAGTTTATATTTCACATGCATTTAAATCCGTGGAAAGTTATATTAGGTAGGAAATTTATAATTTATAAATATTTGTGGCAAATAATTTATGAAAAATACTTGTTTTACTCGTACATAAATTTTGTGGAAGATAAGAAATGAGAAATATTTGTTTTATCCATAAAAAAGTATTTGTGGAAAGTAATGCAAGGAAAATATCCAATATTTTACTTATAAAAAAATATCAATGGGAAATAGTGTATGAGAAATACTCATTTTTACCACTAAAAGATATCCGTGGAAAACAATGTACTGTAAATATCTGACTTACCAAGAAAATGAATATGTAGAAAATAATACTGAAAAATACCTTTTTACTTATGAAAAAATGTCCACTAAAAATATTGCGTGGGAAATACCTTTTTTATCCCATGAAAAATATCTGTGATCTTAAATATGTAATCTTGGATTTAAAGAAGTCGATCTTAAATTTGAATAAGACAATTTTAGTGAGTGACGTAAGTTTGGACTCACACATAGTCACATACTAACAATATTAAAATTGATTTCACAAAAAGAATCACATTGTCTCTACTTAAACAATACACATACATTCAAGGATTGAAGTGAGTAATAAAAATTATAGAAACTAAATTAATCATTAAATATTTTATTAAATTTAAATGTGCTGACCTTTCTGACAACTTTAATTTCAATTTAAAAGCATTGTATTGACTCCATTTAACAAAAATTATGAAATCGATTCAAAAATAAATATAAAGATCAAATTAAATAAAAAATTTAAATATAGAAACAAATTATTAATTAAGCTATAAAAAATGTGAAGACCCAAATTTCAGCTCCTTAATCTCTCTTCTCTCTGTCACCCACACCACAGAACCACTTTGCACTTCACTGCACCCCTTCTCCCTCTTCTTTTCCTCTGCCTTCTCTTTACCAAAAGAGAATTCTGAATCACTTTTCCTCTGTTGCAGAATCCAAACCTGAGACCAATTTAGGGTCTTCCCTCTTAGCTTCAACTCCTCCTTTTCCTCTATCTCACTAAGTGGTTCAACTGAAGTGCTCTTGGGTGGGAGGATCCTAGCTAATTAGAAAGATATATAGAGGTAAGGGAAGTTAACCAATCTCCTTAATTTGAATAGAAAATTCGTAGATGAGCTTGAATTACATGTTTGATTGATAAACTGTTGTTTGAATTGCATGATTTGATGAATAATGGATTGTGATTGAGACAAACTGACCCACGCATGTAGGAACAGGTTCGTGACATGGTATTTTTGCCTAGGCGAGTGAGGCTCGCCTGAGCGAAAACACCAGGAGACGCACCTCTGTTCCTGCGCGAAGTCTCGCCTAGGCGAGCTGGGGTCGCCTGAGCGAGAGACGATCTCGTCTAGGCGAACCAGCCTAGCCTGAACGAGAGTTCGCCCAGGTTTTTATCTTTTGCCACTGTTAGTGTCTCGCCTAGGCGAGACTGGCTCGCCTGAGCGAGATAACCTCTCACCTAGGCTAGACTTTCTAGCCTGAGCGAGAGCTATTGTAGTGGTAGTGCTCCAATTCTGTTTTCTTTAGTGATAATGTAAGTTTTAATGTGTTCTTGTGAGACTTAGACTCTGTATGATTGGAATGATACCATTGATGTACTGTATGATGAAAATTGGATGAATACAAATTGTGAGAAGATGAGGTTAAAATGGAATTTCAAGGGAAATCCAAGTGGAATTGTAGTATGTGTAATGATGTAAGGAATCTATAATGGTTGGTATCCTAAAACTCCAATAATCATTCAAGCTCAGATAGAGCAGAATGGATTATGTCGTGAGGAGTAGCAGGAGGTCCTCGCCGTCGGACTTGATCAAGTCTTAGAGGTGAAGGGGACTTACCCTGGGAACGGTCGGGTGAATACCCCATGTGTCCAGACTCTGCAGAGTCTGGGAACCGTTACAGGTGCAAGCCACCAAGAGCTCCAACGTTGCTTACACAATCCGGATATCGAGTCTAGAAATTTTGATTGAATTATTTGCTATGAATGATATCTCTAATTACGAAGTGTATTGATGTTTTTCTTTCAGTTAGCTTATCCTTCTTGTTTGTGTTGTCTGCTTTTGCATATTATCCTTTTGCAATGATCACCTGTGTTTGGTGGGAGCAGAGCAGAAACCAGGTGGAGATACCCCTCCTGAGTAGGAGTTGGAGCCTGGCAAGGAATGTCCGCTATAGTTCTAAATCTTTGGCTGTACATTTTGGAGTTGTGTAGTTTAGCATCCTTTCCACCTTCTCTTACTTTGTATATATATATATATATATATATATATATATATATATATATATATATATATATATATATATATATATA
>Ga0099822_1010279_pt1 | contig 11633 bp, 8 predicted proteins | sample CowpeawhiteBW_FD_76839 | JGI IMG/M metagenome (GOLD analysis project Ga0099822, IMG submission 76839) | Root nodule microbial communities of legume samples collected from California USA - Cow pea white BW | ecosystem: Host-associated > Plants > Roots > Nodule | place: USA: California | collected... | reverse complement strand
TAATATGTGGGGAGTTAAATTGGACATTATGTTTCGAGGTTGCAGATTTTTTTAAAGTAAGTTAAATATTGTATTGGGATCACACAATTCACCCACTTTAAGAAATTTTTCATCATCCAATTTCCATTCATTGACGTGGTGCTTATCTTACTTGACTGTTGCCAAAATGCTGAACTCATCCGTAACTAGGGAGTCAAGCTTCAATATATAGGAAGTGTTGTTGTAAATTCTGGACTACACTTGCATCTTAAAAAATATTTTAATATGGTATTGGGATCACACAATTAACTCACTTTAATAAATTTTTCATCATCCAATTTCCATTTACTAACGTCGGTGCTTGTCTTGACAATTTTCAAAATCATCAACTCAACCCGTAAGTAGGGAGTCAACCATTAATATGTGGGGAGCAGTGTTACAAATTCCTAATTGCTCTTGCAGATGGTTAAAAAATTAAAATATTATAACACACATTGCATTGTCCTTCATACAATTTCAATAACCGAAATATTGCTTATCCACCATAGTCCGTGCTTATGTTGCTTGAAAATTGTCAAAATTCTCAACTCATCAGTAAGTGGGAAGTTAAGAATTATTATGTGGGGACTAGTGTTGTAAATTCTGGACTGCAATTGCATCTTTTAAAAAAATTTCAACATGGTTTTGTGATCACACAATGCATTCACTTACACATATTTTACATCATACAATTTCCATAACCTAAACATGTATATTGACTAACGTGGGTGTTTTTGGTCCTTCAAAATTATAAATTAAGTCAAAGCTTAAATAAGTGGGGACTCAAGCATTAAAATGTGGGGAGTATTGTTGCAATTTCTACACTGCAGTTGCAGATTCATAAAAACTGTCAATATATAAATGAACAACAAAGTTCCAAATTAATATTCAGCAGAACTTCAACAACACCTATGTCCTTCATGTGGGCACCAATTACAAAAAATCAGGGGATCTACCATAGGTTTTTACTCAACAAAACAAATAACTTTACCAAAATATCACACTCCGCTCAAATTAATTGAGACCACTACAAGCACCCAAATACGGATATCCTCAAATGTGCTTTCTTCATATATTCCAAAGAGCCACAACTCTAGAAAATCACCGTAGTCTCCGCAAACCCACACAGATCGCTGGAAAATCATAGCGAAGTCACAATGCAACGGTCTCGATGAATGTTATTGAATGGGAATAGTGGAAGTGGCCTCCCTGTGGACTATCAAATGGTTGTTGGTGAGCACTTCAGGTGGCCGATGTCTCTTGTTACCCAAAGAGAGGGGCACAATGCTTCTTCCTTAGCAGCAATTCCTTCTCTCTCTCTACCACTTCCTTCTTTCCTAGTATTTCATTCTCTCTCTCTTTCACTTTGCTTAAGAAATGTTCCCGCACGTGTAAAGGTTTATCTCATTAATGCATTTGCAATAAAAAAATTTAAGATCCCTTACCACGTTAGTATTGTAAAAAACGAGTCAAAAAGTTTTGTGGAAATATCATTTTCGTAATTTTTTTCGGAGTTTATCGCAATTGGGAAAAACTTCTACCTCCCAATTTGCTTCTTATACACTCATGTTTCTTCCTGCACCTTCATGTTTTCCTTTCTGCACCCAATAAAAGTGGTACTTCCTGACCCTCATAAAAAATATAATACAATTCCTTTACTTATTTTTAATATTTTTCGGAATATAAGAAAGAAAAAAAATTATAAATGAGTGTTCTAAAAGATATTTTTGGATTCGGAATTACTTTCCAAAGTACTTCTCAAAAATATTTTTTATATTTTAGAACTAGAAATAGCTTTTGAAACACCTAATCCGTAATATAAAAATGAAAGTGTTTGTTTGAACAAAATCAAAGTTTTTACGTGATGGCATCCTCAATGACTTTGCCAGAGAAGAATGGCCACGAAGTGTGAAATGTGGTGTGTCGCCATGTTGAAGGAGAGTTGCTACAAAACATGATGAGAAAGAAGGATAATTTGTTGTATCAGTGGGAAAATGGGATTGAAGAAGGGATGCAAGGGAGGTAGGTGCAGGGAATGCAGGATGAGGAGAAGCTACGACACAAGGTTGGAAGAGAAGAAATTAGAACTCACTTTACTTTTGATTTGAGGGTATAATAGGTATTTATTAAATTAGAGGGTGTAGGAAGAAAAAAATGTGGTGGAGGAAGTGGCAGCCATCCATCACTCTTTCAAACAAATCATGAGGTGCTTATATGGTAAACGATGTAGCATACTGTGTTCTCTTGTTTCATCTGGTTAGTAAAACTTTAGTTAAATGATATGCACACCGTTACACTAACCTTGTCTATTATGAAATTATTTATGAACTTATTATGTGTTGTAGGAAATATTGTTCATATTCACGTCTACCAAGAAAATATCGTAAAACTTTTATCAACATTAAATATTTCTAAAAGAAGTTGATAAAGTTGTTCCACGTCAACACACACATCTTAACAGGTCTTACATCAACTATGGAAAGACTATCTTATTATGTACAACTCTTTGATTTACTCTAATTTGAGAGTCAAAACTCTTTGACCTAGCCTGATAACTTATGCTCATTATCATAATATTACTTGAAGAAGATAACCATTTAATGTTGCATGGAGTGTATAGTTGTTTTCTAAGCTTCATAAGAACATTTTTCATGTTCATTTGCAATCTATAAGTATGTTTTAACCTTGTGTTCATTGAAAGACATTATTATCTGCCTAGATCTAGTGATCTTTTAAACCATCCATTTCCTTTAATTTTGAATTATCCTTGAAACTTTATTTTTTTAACAAATTTTATTATGAGATGTTCTAAACTCATAAATTAAAAATAGTTAAAAACAAATCTTGATTATGCATTAAAGATGAAATTCAAAATTCCCATTCCAAAATATTTTTAAAAGAAATTTTCTAAAAATTTAAGACCTTGAGAAAGTCATTTTCATAAGGAAAATGAGTTTACAATGTGCATTACCATAATAAAGTACAAAAGATCATCAGGCCACTAATGTTATTTACCCCTTTTATGTCTTTTTTTTTTCATAGTAAACTAAATTGGATTCAGCTTCCTTTCGACGTTTAATAATCATTTTGAGAGACTCAAACCAAGGCTCGAAAGTAAAAACATTTCATGTTACCTTCTTAACGTACTATGTAGTATTCATAAATGGTTACAAACAATCAGTTGAAGAGCAAAGCCTCAAGTCAAGAAGTTTGATTAATTGATGTTCATCTGTTGAATGTCGTTTCATTGCCTAATTGTGTTTGCTTAATATACTTCCCAAGTTGATTATGACTTAAAAATTGCTCATTTTATCATGAACTAAAATAATTAAAATCATACTCTGATCACATATTGTGAGAACAATGCTTGTGTCATTATATCAATTCCGATGATTCGTGCACTAAAAGAAAATGCAATCATCAAAACAGAAGAAAGCTATTTTTGAAAGAATACATAAAAATTGTTATTCTATTTCTAGTCCAGTCTCAGTATCAGAGTATTGTATACAATGAAGGGATTTTATAGAAGTAAACAAGGTATACTACTTATGTACCTTGTTTCAAATCAGTGAGGGTAGTGTAAACAAATAAAATTAATTGAAAGCAAAAAACAGTGACTTGGGAAAGAGATGGTGTAAGGGTAACCACAGAATAAGCACTGACCCTATCACTCTGAGAATTGATCATCCCGAAAGGCACTTCACCTGAAATTGCCAAGATATTGAGCAGAGAAAAAGAGTGTTTCTCTGGACTTTAGGACCTAATTGTCAGGATCATTCATGTAGTTTACAGTTCTGAAGATAGGGATGACTAAATTTTACATATTTGGTCCAGTAAGACCGATATTTTGTCATGGCTATCTCTAACCATGGCTTCATATTACCATTGTAGTGTACAACTGCGGCATTATCTATCTCCGAACGATCTATACTTGGATTGTAACCCAGACCAAGCACATGCCATGATTTATTTAGCGGATGTGTTAATCCATAGAATGTCATCAGCCCTGGAGGCAATGTCCCCAGCTTCCACAGCACCCTGTCTTCGTTCTGGAATCAAACAGGAAGAAAATCAAAGTGATCTAATTTAGTAGATGAAGTGGCAGTTAAAACCCTTTTGTTGTTGCAATGTAAATGGTTGATATTGTAACAAGATGCATTCACACATATATATAGCTAACTATGGAAGTTGTTAACATTACAACCGTCAATTTTTGAATCAACAGTTGTAATTGCACTTTATCCTCAAAAGGGCAAGTCTTCCCTTTAGAAGAGTTATATCTGTCTGTGGTAATATTTATTATGTAAGAATAATAGACACGTGATGTGAGCCAAGTTATGTTCAAGTACTTACCAAATTCTGCCACTTGTGATATATGCCAGTGATGTCCTTCTTTTTCCACACCTTCAAATCAAACATGTTCATCCCGTATGCCCAACCACAAGCATTTGGATCAAAATTTTTTGCAATATGTGGATTTGAAAAGTTAAGGTACTTGTCAAATCGGTGAAAACTCTCCCCACATGTTTCAACAGCACCATTTACCTTTCCATGAAGATTTACTGCCCATAATCCAGTCAGGTCCTTCTGGACAACAATGTCATCATCAAGAAAAAGAATCTTATCCAATTTAGGATAAACTTGTGGAAGATAGAATCTCAGGTGGTTAAGCATTGACAGATATTTTGGATTTCTGTACTTGAGATTCGAAGCACCGGTAGTAGTTGGATGGCCTGCCTTGAAATAATACTCTTTCATTGTTGCAGATTCAAGCTGTTTCAAGACTGGGCAGTAGGATGAGTTCAACCACTTAAATTCATCAACGTTTTCAACATTGATTGTAGCTTTTCCAGGAGGATTCAACAAAAACCACATGTTCATGGCTCCAAAATTTAGCTTATCAGTAACAAGGTGAAACACATGCTTTGAAGGATCCTGATGTTGAAGAAATGAAGATAAGACAAAGGAAAAGTTTAATTATATTAGTTACTGACATAGGGATGCACTGTACAATGCCAGCAGAAACTATTTCATCATCTGTAAAAAAAATCACTTTATACACTTGCGTGCACACATTGGTATGGTAAAAGATAGTACAAGTCACCTTTGCATTCATAATAGTTGAGTTGACAACAACGGATGCAGCCAAGACATTGTCCGAGAATAGGGCATAATGATAGAGAGCAGGATTGTCCAAGTTCTCACTTCGAGGGAATTTTCTCTGTTCAAGAGGAAGGAGGAAGTAGTCTATGGTAAGGCGCATAGATAAGCAGTGAATTCCATTCGGTATGGTCTTGGCAGCCAACTGACTAAGGAAGGTGCTTTGTTTTCTCAAGCTCCTAACTCGCTCATCAGCTGTTTGTAGCATTGCCCTCAATTTCCCAGTAACCAACTTGCAGTCATACAATTTCTCTTTTGCCTTGGAAAGAACTTGGCCCATAGTTTTTATATTTTCATGATCTCTACAGATATTAAACATTTGATTAGTAAAGTTGGTTAATGCAACTAAGACACAGATGCATTTGGATATCACTACTGAGAAAATTGCACATAGCTTTCATACCTGGGATTTAGGTCAGCATCAGAAGTTGCCTCGCCTAAAGCACGCTGACTTCCTTTAAGCTGAGATTCCAATTCTTGGTACAGTTGAAGATTTTCCTTCAACTTTGCAATACTCAAGTAAACCTTAGCCATAATGATTTGGTCTCGCATCAACCGTACAGTAGAATCAGGATTTTCATTCTCATTTTCTTTCCTCCAAATGTTGTATTTACCAAGAACTGCTGAATCAACAGATTTCGAGTGTTCAAGAGCTGAATTTTCAAGCTTTACAATTGCTTCATCATCCTCTCTTATCAACTCAGCTGCACGCTTTTCCTTCCTTTTCTCTATTAGTTGCTATAAAAGACATTTACAAAGAACAAAACAGGGTTTATTTCCACAATTGTTTTGAAGTCTTCAAGTCAAATGTGTATTGGAAGAATTAATTTAGGAATAATAAGCTTTACATTTGGGAATTATCAACCATATGTTATAGGCATAGATTACTAGATAGTCTTGGGTTAAATCACTCGATTACAAAAATGAATAAAATTTAGTTTGAGATAATATTTTGTTGGGTTGTGAGGGGAGCCTAAATAACACAAAGATCTTCCATCAACGGCTCCTGTGTCCTTGTGTCACTAATATGTTACTTAGCTTGGTCATTCTAATTCAATGTTAGATTTTTTTCTAGGATTTGGTACTCCAAAAACTTATTTGCAAGTATATCGACAAATTAATAAATTTCCAATGTGTCAAATACAATGTAGTCAAACTCTTGTAGTCTCTCTTAAAACTCATGAGTTATCCTAGATAGGAAAAACGAGTTAACTCAATCAAATTAATTTCCCTTCCTTATTTAGGAATTGAAAGGTGGAAAGTCTCCACTGTAGGTGCATGAGTTTGCTAAACACAAGCATGCAAATTTTCACATTACCAACAGAAAGAGCCTTGCCCCATTTTATTTTGTTCATATTGATGTATGGGTCCCATTAATGTCCCTGATATCTCTGGTGCTAAATGGTTTATAAATTTTATAGATGATTGTACCCGAGTGACTTTGGTTTTCCTACTGAAACACAAATATGAGATTAGTTCTGCTTTTATTCAGTTTGTCACAATGAATAAGAATTTGGACTCAATCTTGAAATTAGGTATGATAACACCAACGAATACTTTAATCTTGAATTAAACTATTTTCTTTCCAAAAAGAGGAAATAATCCATGAGTCTTCATGTGCTAACACACATCAATAGAATGAGATTGCTCAAAGAAAAAATGCGCACTTACTAGAACAAACTAGAGCTTTGCTTTTTCAATATCATGTTCCTCAGCAATTTTGGGGACAAGCCCTTCTTACACACACTTATCTTATCAATAGATTACCCTCTAAAATCTTAGGATCACAGAGTGCCATGGATGTCCTATCTTGTTATACCCATACATAGACCAACCAATAAAACTCCAACCTAGAATATTTGGGTGTGTATCCTTTATGGATGTTCATAGTAATGGAAGGTCAAAACTAGATCCTAGGGCAATCAAATGTGTTTTCTTAGGATACTTAACCATGCAAAAGGGATAAAGTGGGATAAACCTATGAGATTACATAGTAATAATAAATATGCAATTAAAATAGCCCACAAACCGATGCAACATGACAAAACTAAACATATTGAGGTGGACAGACATTTTATCAAGGAAAATCTAGACAATGGCTTGATTTGAACCCCATATATGTCCGCTCAAAATGAACTTGCAAACATAGTCATCAAAGGGCTAAACTACACTAACTTTGAAAGAATTGTATCCAAGATGGGAATGGAGAACACTTACTTGCCAGCTTGAGGGGGAGTGTCAAAACCGAGTTCTTCATTGTGTATTTTAGGATGTGTTATCCTTACTATAATATTACCCTTTGTTATAGTGGTATCATGCCATTAATAATAGGATTAGATTATGTATCTAAAATCAATCCCATAATTACTAGGATTTGTTTCCTTAGAATTAGCTCTCTCTATATTTCCTAACATAACCAGCAGACCCATGTATTAATAGGTCCAATGGCTTCATTATTGTAATACAGAAATATATTATATATTATTATATCTAAAAATGAGAAATTTCATTTAGCACCAATGTACTATCACACTTTCTCATTGTGATTTGCTACTTTCTTCATTGTGGTGTTGAAATGTTGAAATATTGTTGTATTAAGATTGTTATGCTATTCATATATGTCATTAATAGATTTTTTCAATATTATTTTTTATATTAGGTAAACTCTTACAAGTTTGAGTTAAATAGGAGCTGAGTTCATGTAAGCATGAATGTATGTAAACTCTCAAATTTGATTAACTTGATCAAACATATTCTAGACCAGCGCAGTTTCATGTCTGCTGGAGTGACAAACAGTGTTATCATGGCTGGTTGGGATTTGGGAAGGCTTATGTATTATATCAGTAGTGAGGCTGTTTCCATAACATTGTAACCCCTTACAAGGTGTAGCAGACTACCCCACAGTGCAAACATGCATCAGTAAATGCCTATCAGAAAAACTGTACACAAGTTTAAACAAGAAAAATACTCAAGAACGATCAAGGATACTCACCCTTCTTGATAGCTGTGCAGGACTGTCAGTCCACTGAGCATGGCCAACTGCATTCCTAAAAACTATACAATGAGAATGTAAACTAAGAGAACATAAGCAAAGTATGCAGCAGCACGAAACCACCTGAAAATCTTCCTTCCTTCCCATTTTGCTTCTCTTGTCCGACATTGTTTGCTGGTTCGTTAACCTATAATCAAAAATAAAAATGGCCTATCATAAAGAGAAAAAAATATGCCCTTTTTTCTTTAAAACAGGAAGTGAAAGCTTCTAGCAGAAATAAACCAGTCTTCCAAACCTGATTTGTAGCATTAGAAGCCTTTGATCCAACAACTCTCCATGAAGCAGACAATTTTTTTCTAAAACTCTCGAGACTCAAAGGTCCCACGTCATTTGTGTTGGAAACAATAACATCCAGAACCTAAAGCATAATAACTATTAGAAACCCAGGAAGAGCATGAACTCTTCAACAAAAAAAGCATTACACACGAGACACAGAGCAAGAGTAAATATAAGCTTTCGCTTGCCTCTTTCGAAAAAAGCGATTCAAGATCCTGCAATGACTGCCACTCTCTGAATCTGGCAACCTGCAACAACCAACACCGTTAAAAAAAGAAGGTCCAATAAGCCACTTGTAAGAAAAGAAAATAAGAAGGTAATAAAATGCATTGAGCTTCTCCATAAGCCGCCTATCTTTTGGGTAAATTAAATGAAGAAAGCTTTTTATAAAAGTTAAATGCATAAGTCAATATAAAACTTAAACTTATGCAAGAAGTTCGATTTTTTACCTTCATATTCTCTTCTCCCATAAGTACTTACAAAAAGTTCATCCAAACAGAGTCTTAATCACATAACCAATAAACCCAAAAACGTACCTTTCTGCTGGTAACAGCCGAATTACCACCTTGATCTGCACAATGCACTTGAAGTAATTAATTAAACTAACTTAAACCCATTCCACGTGCATTGAACAAAAACCCATAGACTCTAATCCCAATTATTCTTTCCTCCCATTTCCCACTCCTCACGTCAAGAACATTATACCACACCCCATTTAATTCCCCCGAAAATTCAAAACTCCCTAGAGAAAAAAAAAGACAGAGAAATAAAGCATATAATCTACAAGAAAACACAAAGCATTGGAAGAGTAGTGGATGTGAGATCTGGAAGAATTATAAGATGTAAGCAATAAGCAATGCCCAATTGGAAAAGAAGTGAGATTTGATTGAAATAAGTAGAGGAAAAGGAATGAGACCGTGAAAAGTATGAAGGGGCGATGCGCGGAAGAAGAGAAGGGGCGCAAGGAGGCACAGAAGGAGGAAGGCAAGCAGAGGAAAATGCGATCCCTTGGTTCTGTTGTTGTTGGGTGCCATTGTGGATCTGAATCAATCAAAATGTGACAGAGAAAGAGAAAGAGAAAGAGAAAAAGGGTTTATTGATTGATTCTGCAACAATGCTTCACTCCAATGGGTGATTGAAACAAAAAAGTGTATGTGTTGTGGTGAAGTGAAAGTGTGTGAATGAATGGTTTGGTTTGGTTTTGTGATGTGTAAGAATGTGGGTTGGATGCAATCTTTGGTGAGTCAATTTCCAACTTCCACTTTCCTTTCATTCCCCAGCTGTTTCTTGCTGGCTCCTTCTTTTCTTCTTTTTTTTTATTTTTAAGGATCTTAAAAAACCAATCTTCAATTTTACTAATTTCGTCTTCCTATATTCTATATATAATACAAACATTTCTTTTTTAACTTTAGTTCTAAGATTTATTAAAAAAACTGTAATGTTGATGTAATTTTCTAAATTTACTTTTGGTTTTTTATGTAGTTGATAGATTAAGTTTTTAAAAAATTACTACAATACTTTATATTCTAAAATATGTATAAAATTGTTTTTTTTAATTGTCATTATTAATACACCCAATATTTGTAAAACATTATTGAAGAAAAACATTTCAATTACTCGTATATGAGAATGGATTAAGCACACGGAGTTTTAATAAGACTAGGGAGCGTATTACCAAACGTCTTAATCTAATTTACGCGTAATGATACATGTTAATAGCGAGTGGTCCTTTACGTAATAATTATGGATTTAATCTAATATATATTTAATAGATCTAATAATCGATTTATATTTAATTTAATTTAAATTGAATTGAAAATAATTCAAATCTAATTAATCTGATTAAAATTAATTAAAATGGATATGAATTATAATATAATTTATTTTATTGAAATTACTAGATTTTTTTTTTAATTTTAAGTTATTGTTTATCTTTTGTTAATGTTGTGATGGTAATGGCTTGGATGTGGATAGTGAAAACTTTGATCCTTCTTGTGTGGCTATCAGGAAAGGGGAAGAAGGTTCGTGAAAAGGGTAGGAGTCGGAATGACAACAAATTTTATGTTTTTTATTTGGATATTTTTAAAATAAATCAAGTGATAAAAATAAGAGCTATTGATAAAAGAAAAGTAAACCGTTTAAAATTTGATTTTATAAATTTACAATTTTTTATTTAGATTTATAAATTTAAAGGTCGTCAATATTTATTATGTACGAAAACTAACTTTTTAAACGAAATATATACATATTGTTATTTTGAAGTGAATAAAATGATGAACAAAAAAAAAGAAGAAATATATGAATTTCTATTAATTAGTTATCCAAACGACTTAACAGTACTGTATGTGATATGAATTTTTAATTTTATTTTTGTAAAAGTAATATGACAGAGTTTACCATTTTAATATACCCAACAATTTTATTTTATTTTTTTATGTTTTTGTCATCCTCCATCTCGCTAATATTTTTTATGTTTAATGTGTAGATATATACTCATTTTCTAACAAGGAGACACCCAAAGTTGATGAAAATGACATATCGCCATTAGTATAAAAAAAACAAAGAAGTATACAAGAACAAAACAAATATGTATAAATGCTAATCTCCATATTGGTCTATCTAACACACAGCCACAAAAGAGCAATGAATATCAAATTAAATGAATTTATTGAGTTATAAATCATAAAAAATACATTTCAAATATAAATTCTTACGATACATAACATATTTCAGAAAGCAACACAAAGATCACATAAAATATACTGGATATAAACAAAGATTTTAAATAAAGGAATGATTACATTAATACGAAATTGGTATTATTGTTAGATTAAAATATTGCTATGTATTTTTAATTAATTATTTTTTACTAAAAATTAATAATTTTGCACATAAAATTCTTAACATTTTATTAATTTATATTATTATGTATCATAATCGTATATATATATATATATATATATATATATATATATATATATATATATGCAGTTTATATTCAATTTTATTCTAGTCAACTAAATTTCAAAATAACTTATTATATATATATATATATATATATATATATATATATATATATATATATATATATATATATATATATTTTTTATTTTTTTTTTTTTTTTTT
>Ga0099822_1010277_pt1 | contig 11636 bp, 2 predicted proteins | sample CowpeawhiteBW_FD_76839 | JGI IMG/M metagenome (GOLD analysis project Ga0099822, IMG submission 76839) | Root nodule microbial communities of legume samples collected from California USA - Cow pea white BW | ecosystem: Host-associated > Plants > Roots > Nodule | place: USA: California | collected... | reverse complement strand
ATGTGTAAATATATTATTTATTTATATATATTTTTTAGATTATTTAATAAATTATAAATAGTTTAGTAATTTAAGCGGGGACGGGTATTTGGGCGGGTATATATATATCTCCATCCCCATCCCTATCCCCAGTTGAAAATTTCGGGTATTACCCATACCCAAGGCAAAGCGGGGATTCCCCGTCAAAACGGGGACGGGTTCGGGTGATACCCACGGGCACGAGTTTATTTGCCATCTCTACACGTAAATTCTAAAATTTAAAGTGTACTTCAAAGGCCATAAATCATAATATACAAAAAAGGAAAGTAAGTTAAATAAAAAAAAAATCTAATAAATCATATTTGAGTTTAAAAAATTATAATTCTCTTAAAAAAATATATACATATCTTTGTTAATATTTTTTTTTTTAACTTGTTAATCATTGTATGTTTTTTCTAATGAGAATTTATTTCATGGGTTGTATGTTAGTTTGATTAAATATAATCATTTGAAAAGGTTTAGATGAGGTAGTGGATCAATTCCCATTTAATCAATTGAATCAACCAATTCCTTCAATTATGTTTTGATTAGAACAGTACAAGGTTTAATCAGCTTGAATTAATTCAAAATGTTAATATGAAAACTTACTTTAAGAATTTGTTTTTATTTTTTTAATTTAAATAATATGATGTGTAAAAATAGAGTTTTAAAACCGTATACAGACTTTAATATCTCAAATTTGTATTTAATATTTAATATTTTATATAAAACATCATATCAAAAATACATAAAAAATAAAGTTGTTTTTTAATAACAATATATTCATAATAAGTGTCGAATGGTTTAACGAATTTGTTAGTTTTTAAAATATTCTCATAAAACTTATATCACTAAGAAGTTCTAATTAAATGATTACGAAAATAATTTTATAGTGAAAGTACATAGTTATTAAACTGATTTTATAACGATTACTTTAAAAATATGTTTGCAATATTTTTATTGGTATAATTACAACTAATAATTGTATAAAAATTAATTTTATTATTTAAATTGGGATATGAAAACATGAACAAGGTCATCTCTACTTTTTTTTTTCCAAGAAATGTGATAGGTTTATATATATTTTCATATATATATATATGGGTTATGGTTATAGTCATGACATAGTTATGGTCATTGGGAGATTGTGGTTTCATATGGTTATATGACATTAGTCTTACACATATAAGACCTTAGACACCACTTTTACACAAAAATTTTAAGGCAATGTTGCTATGAGTCTTTCTTCTTATATAGTGTTTAACTTTGTCTTTTTTATCTAATGTGAGATTTTGACTCACACTTAAACTATTTCTATCAAAATGAATATAACCATGTTGCATTTTTATGTTTGAAATACTTGTACAAAATAACTTGAATAAGAAAGTTACAATGTGTGAGAAAAAACACTAATATTCCGAAAGAAATCAACATTTGAAAACAATAAATAAAGTAACATTTTAAAAGAAAAAAACATATGATAAAATAAACACCCCCTTTACACTTACGTATTGCATTTGTGAGGATGAACTTTTAATTGATGAAAAAAAAAATACCATTTTTCTTGTGCTTCTCTGTAAAGAAAAAACAGAGAGGAAGCAGATGTAAGGAAACTATGGACACTGCTGCTGCAACCTTATCTCTGTGTCAATGGCCTATTTTTTCTTCTTCTCCTCCTTCTCTGCGTATGCATGTGAGAGTTTCATGCAGAATCCCTCATCTTTCAGCATCCGCAGTTGACAAAACCCTCAGCCAGATCAACAATTCTGGTATCATAGCTTGTCTCAGGGCTAACAGGTTCCTTTTCCTTCTCTGCTTCTATCCTTTTATTATTTTTATGGAACAATTATAAAAAAATGCCAGTGGTCTAGTTTTTTTTAATCAATATTGGGTTTTTTTTTTTCTTATCCTGCTTCCCTATAGCTTTGTCACTGGTGGGGATAACTTGGGCAACTTCTTCTGGGAATTAGCAGATTGCAATAAAAAAATGATTTTTATACGCTTTCAGAAAGAAGGAGCTTGCTACTCTACTTTCCTTTTGATGGGAATGTTGATTCTCAGAAGAGAACTGCATTAATGTTGAAAAAGGTGAAAAATATGGTTTAGATTTAAAGGATATGGATGAGTGGTTACAATTCATGTTGTGTAAAACATGAGGCAGGGATGGCCTACTTGTTGTAGATGAAGTTTGGACATATGGTGTCTATGAGTAGTAGCTTGTTAGGATAAGAAGTGACACCATAAACAAATTTTAACAATTTAGTGCCAAAGTTGAAACAGGATTACTCAGCCTAATTGTTTTGTATCTGTTGTGTAATTTATGTTACTAAATATAGAGGATAAAAGAGTATTACTTTTTCACTTCCTTTTTCTTTGGCACCTATTTTGCTTAGTGAGGTTAATTTTACTGAATGTATTATGTTCTTTTTGATTGTATTGAATTTTTTATTTGCTAGAAAGTACTAGGCTAATTCTCCCAAGGCAGACCATAGTGAATTGTATTGTGTGCCTGTTTATTCTGGCTTACCTTTTATTTTTCACCTATGTATAGTGCAGAAGTGGCCTTGAAAGCTGCAAATGCTGCAATAGCAGGTGGAGTTTCAGTTGTAAGTTTTCTTCTGACGTTCTTTTATTCTGTATTATCAATTTAATTTTAATAAAGAAAACTCAGAGGACAGTTACATGGATCTGTTTTGTCTTGGTTTTGAAATTGATCCTACTAGTTGAATCAGTTTAAATGTTCTTGAGTAGAGGTATGCAAGCCTTGTGACATCTGAAAAGATATGATGTACTCGACTAATTTTTCTCATGATGTGTTTCTCATCATCTATTTCTTTTTACATGTAGTTGGAAATTGTGGTGTCGACTCCAGGTGTGTTTGAGGTTGTTTACCTCAATTTTTGTACTGCCTCACTTGTTTTGTTCTTAGATTTAGAATTCATACGCTTTTCTGGTCTGTGTAGGTTCTGCAGCAGCTTGTGAAGGAGCATCCTACAATGACCCTAGGGGTATGCTTTCATCCTTAAAGTTTCTATCAGTTTATCAGATGGCATCAATGTTCTTTGTTTGGGTGTACATCATGTGAATCTGCCCAGAGTTAAGAAATCTGGAGAACATGTCAATGTCATTGCACTCTCTCAGTTCATTGAATTTTAAGATTGTGTATAGCATCATCACCTAATGGACATGCTGATAGACATGTAAATGACGATTATCACCAAGAACTGCTAATCCTCACTCTAGGATCTTTTTCTTCTCTCTGAAACAAGAGAATAGTTATTTATTCTGTGGATTATTTCTAACAAAACCACAATGTCTTGTAGAATTTTGGAAAAAATATATAAAGTTGATACATTCGAAATTGTTCTAGTGTTGAATCTGTTATTCATGTGGATAACTACCTCTTTGTGACAGCCCCATAATGGTTAAGAGGAATATCTGACCTAGTCCAATCCTCAATCAGTTTAGATGATGTTCATCCTATCTTTCCACTTTTCTTCTAAATTCTAAGTAATATCGTCAAAGTTTACCTAAAGTCTCTAACTTTCTTCTGATTTAGTCTTGTCTAGAACACTAATAAATTGATCTCTCTTGAAAATGCACACAAAATATTATTATAAAATTAGAGATTTCTTTAGTTGCTTGTTGGATATCACTAGCTTGTAAAGGTATCCTTCTGCATTCTAATGATTGTTTTAACATGATGATCAAGACTCTTATCATATATTATATTATTCTACGAAATCACATTTCTCTTCAACAGTTTTCTGAACTGAACAGCTATTGCCCTTAGGTTGGAACTGTTCTCAAGATTGAGGATGCTAAAAGTGCAATCAATGCTGGAGCCAAATTTCTATTGAGTCCTGCAACTGTTAAGGTTTGCAATTATATTTATATATACTTGCATGTCACATAATACCTGTGTGTGGCAAATTTCAGTGTTTACTATTATTATTTTGTTTTTTTGTTTTTTTCTTTTCCCTATTATTATTCTTGTTTGAATTAGCTTGAGAGATTCTTGTCACGTAATACTTACATGTTCACTATTTGCGGACACACTAGAATGTCTAACCATTGTGCATTCTGTTGAAAATTGTTTGTTTGTTATCAGGACATAATGGTAATGGATTACGTTCAGAGTGGTGAAGTTTTATATATTCCGGGTACAATGACTCCAACTGAAGTAAGAGTCAACTTTTAGATTCAAGTCCTTTGCAGATTCATGATAAACTCTTCTATCATTAATATTTCACTGTATGCAATTTTTTCAAGCATTCATTGAGCACTCCTTAGTGATCATTGTGCAATGCAGATATTGTCTGCATGTGATGCAGGGGCTAAAATGGTCAAGGTATGCTTTTCCATCTCCTTTAATGGTTAACATTCATGTCTTTATATTTAGAGCTTCCCCATGTTAATTTATTTTTCTTTTTAATGGTTATAATTCACATCATGATTTCTTATACTTAGGTTTTACCTTGTGATAGATATATCCAGTTTCTGCACTTGGAGGATTTCAGTACATATCAGCACTCAAGAAGACATTTCCTCATGTATCTATGGTTGCTTCCCAGGGAATAACAATAGGTAGTTTTGAAGTTTTCCTGTGTATGAGTACCAACATGAAAATTCTGACCTTTTCATGTTTCATTCTCGAATAATTGATAAATAGGTTTTCTGGTTTTCTTAGAAACACTTCTTTTGATTAACTGTTTATACCAGCTTATGTAACAACTTTAGAAGAACTTTTCTATACCAGCTTTAGATAAATGTGATCACCATAACCTCATCCATGGATGCCTAGTAGCACAACATGCATTTTATTTAGTAGATGAAGTTAATGGCAATGTCATTCGCATAACCATTCAATGTGACTGACTTCATCTGTATTTTGCAGATGCTATTGGTGAATATATTCTGCGTGGAGCATCCTCAGTTGTTTTATCAGATGCCATATTTGATAAAGAGGCAATTGAGCAATTTAATTTTGATAAGATACATAAACTTGCACGTTCTGCTACCTTACTTGGTAACAAAACTGTGAATAGGTAACAATTTGTACATTTTTAAACATCTAATGTTGTTGTTTTCTTACATTTAGCCATAATGGTTGTTTGACATAGTTGTTGCTTATATTTTTTTAATCATTTTGTCAGGATTTGATAGAGCACTGTACTGTTTAAGGTTTTTTGACACAATAAATTTATATCACCTTTTTTAATTAATTTTATTTTTTATTGAGATAAAGAGAGCTTCTAATTTAAAGATAAATTTAGAAAATAATTAGTGCGTCAATCAATACAAGTAGTAAAAAACATTGGTCAATTTGACATTTAAAAAACATAAAACTACATTTATTTTAGAAAGAAGGAGCTCATAACAATTAAGTTAGTATGTTAGAAACATAGTATATCTCTTCATAAGAAAAAACATTCAATAATCATTTTTATTCCGTAAATTATATTTTTTAACAAGGAGAAGGTAACACTCTTCTGTGAACTATATTTCAAAAATCATCTTTGCAATCAGTTAAAAATGTCTCTCTCGATTTTCTCGAGCTGCTCTTTTTATCTTCTGCAGTATATTCAATTTCCTTACACGTTTATTTCTATCCAAAAATAATCTTGTATCATAATTTAATTATTTTTATTATAAATTAAGAATATTATTTTTTAGATTTAAAATATTCATCTATTATGAATTTTTTTCATTATGAAATGTGATTTACAAATTAAAATTGTTATTTACTGTGAACTAGAATTATAATAATATAAAAAAATACTTGTCATGGTACGAATTAAAATATGGAAATATACGAAGACTTTTTAAATTGGCACTGTTCACAGGTTTTCTACATAAGATAAGATTTAAGATAAGATTGATATTTTTATAATTATTATTTTTAGACAATAATATAGTAGTTAATGACTATTATATTATTTGACAATTAAGAGTAACAAAGAGTCGAAAATGGAATAATTAAATATTTAAAGTCTATACTTCTCCTGATCATAAAGGTGTTTATCTTTTTCATTTATGTCTTAGGAAAAACACATTGCGCGTGCTTACGCATCCATCTTTTTTAATTTAAATAATATAATTTTAAAATAAAAATTAAATAATTACAAAAATATATATGTTTTGTTATTTTAAGCGAAGAAATTAGATAATTATATTTAATGAAGAAGTCATACATAATTATAAAAGAAAAAAATAGATCTCCTAAAAGTAATTTCTTTTATATTTAATTTGAATCGGATATGATATGACTGATTAAGTTGAAACTATTAACACTGATAATTTCGATAATTGAACTAGCATCACTAATTTTCATTATTTATATTAATTAATAATTATATTATATTATTAATTTGTTGATATAAATTTTGGTGAATCACAAATTTAGGTAAAAATGTTATGTAATTAGGACAGAATTTAATTTCCTTGGACTACGATGTATTACAGTTAAAGAAAGAATTTAGCAAGATCATTGTCTGTTCTATATAAACATATTTTCTTTTTGTAAATCTAGTTAAGAAAATTATGCAGATTTCAATTACATCAATAAGATGGAGTCCTTTAAAATTTCAAACGATTACACAATTACTTTTAATTTAGTTAAAGTACACTCATATGAGTAATCATAAATTAATATTTAACAATATTATTTTTAATTGGATACTAATGAAAAGAAAATTTCTACATTAGCAAATTAAACTATATTTTGTCAACCAATCACACTGAAATTGGCTCAAGGTTTGGATAAGCACACACAAATCAATCCTATCCAAAATATATTGAAATTATCTCTCCGAATTATTGAATATGGAAATTTAATAATAGAATGAAGAAGGAAATAAATTTTGAGACGTGAAATCTAGTATTGATTCAAGAATAGCAGAAGTCATTTAATTCAATGGAATAGTCTATGTTGTTCATATAATTAACAAACCTTATTTATTTTTTCTTTCTCATGAAGCTAGTTTTTACTTAATAAATTAGTTATTAGTTTATAATTTCATAACTTATAAGATTTAAATTAATAAATTGTAAATATTTAATTAATCTAATTGATAGGTTAGATTACGGTGTAAGATAATATAAAATTATATAATTATATAATTTTTATATATAAATAAAACTTATTTTTTAGATAAATATGTTATTATAAAAAAATAATTTGATATTTTTTTAAGAAACAATTAATTTTTTAGACAAGTTATTTACTACTGTAAAGTCTTCCACGTCAAACAATGATAATACTTTCTATAAATAATTGTAAATTGCTTACATGAGATTCCTAACATTCTAACTTAAAGTTGTTTAAATTAAGGTTTCAAATTTTGTAAAAACCATTTAAAATATTTAAAAATTGATTATTGACCCAATTTTTTATTTATTAATTTTTTAGTGTATATTTGATAGCAAAGTTCTTACATCTGATAGAATAATCTAAATTTTGAAATACAAAAATTTGATAAATAAAAACTTCACATATTTGTAACTTTTATACCTCAATGCATTCCAAATAAAACTTGAAATAAGTAAAAAAATCTGAAAGCTAATATCCGAAAGAGATTGGAGGTTTAAAATTTTCAATGTTCCTCCATTTAGTACATTTGTTATTATTTAAATATTTTTTAAAGATTTTTTAACATTTTATACATTTAGTTTACATATCTATATACGTATAAAAAATATTTAAAAGATGTTGTGATATTTTTTTATGTCATCAAATATTTATATTTTAGATAATGATGTTCAAAAATGTTTATTTTGTGATTGTCATTTTGCATATTATTGTATTTGTATTTAATGTATACATAATAAGGTTATTACAATTGATATTTTCTTTATTTTAGATTTATAAGCTAAAATCAATTAAATTTAAAAAGAAAAATGTTAATAAACTTTTTAGACCTTACCAAGTTCTACTTAAATTTACTATGTGTAACGCTAAATATTTAATGTTAAAGGTTTTTCTTTTTACTAATGATTATATTTGAACATAAATATTTTTTTTTTTCAATTTAAATTAATTTTACTTTTAAAAAAATAATATAAATTTTATTATTGAGTCATTTTCAATGTTAGTATTCATTGTTTTTAATTACATGAAAAAGAAATAACACTTTATTGATAATTTTTTTTATCGGTGAGTTTTGCGATGTAGGTGGATATTGTTATAAAGAAAATATGAGATATAATTTGGAGAATATACTTAGATATTAGGATAAAGTTTTGAGAATATGTATAGTTAGAGAAACACTTAGAGATTTTTTACCAAAGATTATATGTAAATTCAAATAAAAGAGAAATAATGATAAGTGAATTTAATAAGTAAGAATAAGATAAACGATAATGAAATTTTGGTTGGAGAAGAAAATGATTTGATTGGAGAATTCTCAATTTTAATCTTTTTATGGAAGAATTACCATGAAAATATGAGTTGATAGTCTACTGTGGATGAATGAGGAATACATGGTATAAGCATTTAAATCGACATATGTAAAGATGCAGGTATTTACAATAGAGAATGATTGATATTATTTAATAGTCTATGAAAGGTTAAAGCTCTTCCTTCGGCGTTTTATTTAGCATGACGCATCATGTCAAATAATGTACCTATCATATGTCAATCTTATGTCAAATAATGTACCTATCATATGTCAATCTTAGACGAATAAGAGTTTCATTGAACAATCATATCTGCATCATAAAAAAATAGGATGAAGACGAATAAGAGTTTCATTGAACAATCATGTCTGTATCATAAAAAAACAGGATGAAAGCACAAGTTATATGTGTGGAACATGTGTAATAGATTGATAGGAGTTTTGAAGTACATCATAACCAGACTTATATCATAATCAGACTTAGGAAAAGTTTTCAACAATTTCATTTATTATAACTCAATTATAAATGGAATAAATTTTGAAAAGCTCTATAGATAACTATCATATGTATCATATGAAAGTACATGGAAACATAAAAATAATGTAGTGTTTAAAAATATCATATTTAATAGAGAAGAATTTTTACAAATATTTATCTAAAACTATCAACTGTTTTTTTTTTTTTTACCATTCACTACATAGATATATTCACAATGTTTCTTAAAATAATTTATCATTTAATTGATTAGAATTACTTATTAGTCATTGGAAAAAGTAAATTCCAATCTCAAAATAAAGATTAAGTTATTTTTTGGTATGCATAATAAGTAACTAAGTAATTATACTTGTAATATACTTTATTTGAATCAACCTCAAGACAAATATGTATAGAAAAAAAGGGTGAGCGAAAGAAAGAAGAAAATAATAGATAAATTTAAGTTCCTCTTATTTACAGTGACAAAATGATTAACCTCAAGACAATACACTGTTGTGTTAGTACTACTAAATTGAGTAATTAAGGAATATGTTTTTTTGTTAGATTTTTCTGTACGATTAACTTGTATACTTTATACTATATTTATTTCCACATATTTATATTAATTATTCCTAAGGGTAAATTTGAGTAAGTTAGTATATATTTTTTTAAATTGCAAGAAGAGAGTTAAAGTTAGAGTACAAATTACAACACTTCTAAACCAAACTTAATTCGCATTGAATGCTTTATTTAATAATACAACTGTGAAATATGTTACAGAATTTAATTACAATCAATCAGTATCATAAATGTTTTCTTGATTGGAACGTCTTATATTATTCATTCATATCATAAATAAATAGTCAATTATAAAATAAGATATAAACGGTCAACTTGAAAATGATAAATAATCAGTCACCTGAAAAGTAATAATAAATAAATAGTCAATGTATAAAAAATCATTTTACTTTTGTAAGAAATATTTTAAAAAATATGTCTTTCACTAATTTTACAATAAGAAAATGAAAAAACCTAGAATATAAAATTGCAACACGAGTGGCAAATAAAGGAAAAAGGAGCGTACAAAGAAGTGAATTCCATAGTAGTAGTTATATTTGGATTAGAATCCGCTGTTTGTGCTGCCCACTGAAATTCTTAGATATGGCCCCTGGTTTTCAGTTTTACTTTTCAAACCACTTTCTCTTTCTCTCTCTCAATCTCATTTTCATCTACATTCATTCATTCTCTTGCCTCTACATATCAAACATGCAACATTGTTTCATCATTCAAATGTGTGATTCTTCCCACACTCTCTTTTCCATCATGCTCATTTTCTCTCAACTTGTTAAACCCTCCTAAAATCTCGCCTACTTTTCACTGTTTCTCCCCTGTTTTTTTTTTTCTCCAGTTTTCCTTTTTCTGCAATTCTTTCTCTCTCTCCATCCATATCCATCTCCCATAATTATCAATAGTTTTGGGATCAGATTCAATCGCGGGCCCAAAGTTTTTTGCGGGCCAAAGATTTTATTGTTGGGGTGTATTCTACAGTTGATTTAAATGGGGATTGGTAGAAACTTGTCTGAGAAGAAGGGGAGGGAGTTGCGTGAATTGCGAGAAGAAACAAACACAAACGCCAACAAATCGAGAAAGAATCGGAAACATCGTCTGAGGAAGATGTCGCCGGGACAGAGGTTGTTTCAGACTTGTAATCAAGTGTTTGCTTCTACTGGTCCTGGGATTGTCCCTTCCCCTCAACACATTGAAATGCTTCTCTCTGTTTTAGGTCAGTGGAGTGTTCTCATTGCATTCTTTTCATTGAGATTTCATGTTGGTGATAGGTTGGTTTGTATTGAACATGAAATTTCAATTCTAACCTAAGACTTCTGGCTTGATTGCAATTTCTTTCACATTTAATGTAATTGTTATAATTTCAAACTCACATACAAGTATAGAAAAATGTCATTTAACATTTTCTTACAACTGAATCATGAAATAAGAAGCATTTTTGGGATTTTTTTTATCTCTCTGAAGGACTAGTGCTTGTCACCTATGCCTCAATTTGATAGATTTTTGCATTTTATTTTGGTGGGGTGATCCATTATTTTGTTTTCTTGTAGTGTTGGACTATTCTTGTTCTGACAATTACAAGCATTTGGGATTTGCTTATTTATCTCTGATTTCATCAGCATAGGAAAAAAAAAAGTTATTCACACTGCACTTTTTATACAGAATATTTATTATGTTATTAATTTTTCATATTTATTAAAAAATAAAAAAAAAATTAATTTAACTATATCATGTGACAATAATATTTTTTTTTAAAATTAGATTTTCATAAAATTTAATTTATTTTTCACCACATTATGAATTAGATCTATGGAGTATTCATTTTATGAATTAAAACATTTGATTTGGACATTTAATATTTCTTTTACCATAGGGAATGATGTTTGTAGGAATAAAAAAAATCAATATTTAAATGTGTTTATTTATTTATGTTATTACTTTAGTCAAATTTCTAACTATTTTTTTAATGTTATCCATTTATAGATTTTTATATAATATGCAAGTAAAATTCATTATGTTTATATTAATTACCATTTTAGTTTAATTCATTTAGTATTTTCTAATGAATAAGTGTGTATATATATATATATATATATATATATATATATATATATATATATATATATATATATTTACATAAATATTTATATATATATATATAAAAAATATATATTTTTTAT
>Ga0099822_1010270_pt1 | contig 11643 bp, 6 predicted proteins | sample CowpeawhiteBW_FD_76839 | JGI IMG/M metagenome (GOLD analysis project Ga0099822, IMG submission 76839) | Root nodule microbial communities of legume samples collected from California USA - Cow pea white BW | ecosystem: Host-associated > Plants > Roots > Nodule | place: USA: California | collected... | reverse complement strand
AAGTGAGCCGGGTTGAGTTCAACCCACTTTTGAAAAAGTTGAATTTTTTTCAACCCAACCCGGCTCGAACCCGTGGTGAGCCGGGTTGGCTCACGGGTTGAAACCCATTTTGACATCTCTACTCACCACCAATATATGAAGAATTATTTCCAAGAAAGTATCCATTAGTCTAAGAAAGCATGGTTAATATTACAAATTTTTTGTCATGCTATTCAACAAAATATAAATAAAAAAATTATACATTTTTTTCATGCTAGTTTAGAAAAAAAAAATTATAAGATGGTTACTTGAGTAATTTACTATAAAGATTATAGTTAAAGATTAAAGTATCAACATATATATAACTTGACAATCAAATTAATTAAATATTCAAACTATTCAAATATAATTAAGTAACATTCTAACATTTAAAAATATGAAATTGTGAACAAATATAATAGGAGTAGTAAATAATTATTAAAAAAAATTGTAAAAAATGTTGGTGGGTTAAGTGAGCCAACCCACCTTTAACCGGCTCGAACCCGTTTAACCCGTGGGTTAAGTGAGCCGGGTTGAGTTTAACCTACTTTTGAAAAAGTTGAATTTTTCTCAACCCAACCCGACTCGAACCCGTGGTGAGCCGGGTTGGCTCACGGGTTGAAATTCATTTTGACATCTCTAGTTGGTCTGTAAGTTTAATATCTCAACCCATCCTACATATTTTTGTCGGACCTATGGGTCGACCCATCGATTTAAGCTCACATTCTCATATTTAGAAAAAATTGTGTGTATGTTACACATAATTTTTGTTTGAAGCATTTTTAATATTAATGACATACCTTTATTGTATGACGTTTTAAACTGAAGTTATATTATGTTAACACGATTTCTATTAAAATTGAATTAAAATTATATTTATTTGTCATAACTTCATTTTAAAATATATTGATTTAAAGTACTATTTTGGCATGAGTCGAATTTAAACTTATTTTACAATAAAATTGTGTCATTCCAACTTCTTTACCGTAAAATTGTATCAAATTTGGACAATTTATCTATTTTCATAATTTGTTTAAAATATATTTATTTTTGATAATTTAAAACACAATTGCACCATAGTGCTTTTGCCCGATCCGCATGAATACAGAGTAGTATACATAACGGGTAGATGGAAAAAAAGGAAAATGAAAGAATTAAATAATTAAAGTACTGATGATGGGTCCAATCTCGGGCTAAGAAATAAAGTGACAAAAATGCTCGAGAAAGCCATGATTGTAGGGTGAGAGTTTGGAGAAGCAGTAGGAAACAAGTCAAATTAAAATGAATTGATAGAGATGATCGCGCTTCGTTCACGCAAGGCCAATGAATCATAGTAAAATAGATTAGTTCATTGCTCATCATCTGTTTTCAAATCAAAGATATCATAATAAGGTAACCGTCCCATTTAAGTAATAAAATATGAAAAAGTTTGCAAATAAAATGGTTCGACGGCATCACGCGACAATATCAAATTCCAATGCATTCTATAGAACACTTTGTCTGCTTCCAGAATCGACCTCAATAGAATAAACATTTACCGTTGATTTGATTTGATTAACGTTGCCTTTGGATTGCGTTCTGAGAGGTCAAACATGGGATTATGGTCGCACCAACTCCAAGCCAATTGAAAGTAACAGAGTCCTTCACGGTTTTGTTGATCTTTGTGAGCTAAAATTTTACTCAATAACTTATAATTGTGTGTTTCTAAATTAATTTTAAAGTGATGTTATTTTTATAGTACTTTTATTATATTGCGTGTTTTTTAATTATTATATAATTATCTTATCTGATCATTTTTTTCTTCTTTTTCCTTTGGATTTCGATTCAAAACTTATTATCTTCAAATACACTCAATAATTTCTCATTGAAATTACAAACTTTAAATCGAACAATACTTGTATTCTAACATTTAAAAATGTTATATACATTAATAAATATTTTTGTAAGAACTTGGAGAGATAATTTTTTATAAATTAAAATTAAATAATATATATAAGTTAATTTATAAAGGTTATATTTCATATAAGTTTTTTGTTTGAAAATTTAAAATTTAATGTAAACTAATTTAAACTTTTACAGATTAATTCATTTAATTCGTTATTTGTATTTTTCTCTTATAAATATTTTTTTAAGCGTCTCTTCTTTTTGGTCGTCATCATAAGATTATACTACGTGTTTATTTTAGCTTACCACCCATACAATTTATTTTTTGTACATGTAGGGTCGTACTTAAAAATTCGAAAAAACTAATGTGAATAAACTAAATAAGTTTAAATATAATAAAAAATGTCATATATAATGATAATTTTGTATTGAAATAAGCTACGAAAGATGTCATTCGTTCTCACAAAAGTTCAGTAACTTACAAAGTAAATGGCATTATTATTTAACCATTATTAAAATTAGAAAGATAATTTTTCATTTATAACCTTAAACTTAAACCATCTATCAAAATATTTTCCCTGTCCTCGTATCAACTCCCTTCTATTTGTAAAATTTTTTTTCTCTATTTTTCAAATGTACAGAGTCCAATAATTATCCGGTGTTCTTCTTTTAATAATTTCAATACTTACAATATTATAAAGGGTTAAATATGTTTTTGTCCCTTAACTTTCAGAGAATTTTAAAATTAGTTTATTTCGAAACTTTGGACAAATTTAGTACTTTATTTCTCGAAATACATAAATTTAATTTTTTTAATCAAATTTTGTTAAATTTATTTCGCATTTCAGATGTGTTTCATAATAATATTTGACTTAACATTAAAGTGAAAATGTGTCAAATAATATAACAAACTCAAATACAATTCTGAAATGCATACAAAACATCAAATAAACCTAACAAAATTTGATTAAAAAAACTAAAATCCACGTATTTCAAAAGATGAAAGACTAAATTAATCAAAAGTTTCAAAATGTATTAATTCCAAAATTTACTGAAATTTAAGGAAACAAAAACATATTTAATCCGGTTAATAACAATACATCCTATCAAAGAATATTGTATCAATTGTACTTTCAAAATAGTCCTTAAGTTAATGAAAAAAACTTGTACAATGTGAGGAAACATACTTTATTTTCTTTTAATAAAAAACTTAGTAGTTAGATTACATTTTGTATGATTTTTGACTAATACCAAAGGTAAAACCAAGTTATATAGATTACAATATGTAGCAAAGATAAATAAATTTATTGGTTGCTCCAAGAAATAAATATTCAAAAATAGTTGGTTGAAATATATATATATATATATATATATATATATATATATATATATATAATATTTCAAAATCATCATTAAAATAATAGTAATGAAAAACGTCAAAAACAATTAAAAAATCGTAATATATATTTTTTCTATTTTTATATTTTAATCAATGTAATCTTTTATATTTTAAAAAAATACTCAATTTAGTCTTTTCCTTAGATAAATATTAATGTCTTTATGAACTTTCATGTATTCATATAATTACTCACTCATTTATTGTCTAATTCCATAAACAAAATAAGAGAAATGACCCTAATGTGACAGAACCGAAGAATAATCCTGAGTCTTATTTTTTAAAATTATACGAATTAAATTGCGTAAAAAATAAATAAAAAATATTAAATAATTGTTATTATTATAGGGACGAAAATTCTATTAAGTCTTAAATAAAAAATATACGAATAATATTTTTTTAAGTTTAATTAAATTTTAAATCTATGATAAATTGAAATTTTTTAATTTATTGACTACCTTTTAAATTTTCACTGTTTATTGAATTCGAAAAAATTTTCAATTGGCTGTAATATTGTTGTGACGTTACTTAAATATTGTTACATAGTATTTGGTCGCAAGAGATTATAATATTTTTTTTTTTAGATTTGTTGTAATTAATGATAATTGATTTTAAAATTTTAAAATCATATATTATAAAAAAATTATAATTTTAAAATTTTGAATAACTTTCAAAAAAAACCATTTTTATTATTCTTTATTAGTATAAACACATTCGCGGTAACGTATGTGTATGATTTTTTAAATACCTATAATATTATATTAATCATATTAATCCGTGATAATAGATATGGCTTACATCATTTGGATGTAGTAATCAAATATAATTTTAGAAGAGATTCTTGAAGCTATATCTATTAGAAAAAGATATTTTTTTCCATATACCATAAATTTGTCTAAACACCGTAAAAATCTATAAATCAGAAGACTATTCGGAACTCGTGAAAATGAAATTTTGATTGGAAACTGTTATATGTAGAGTGATATAAAAGAATGTGTAATCTATAAAATCAAATGTCTACAACCTGAAAAAAAAAAATATAAATTTGATTCCTGAAAAGATATATTCCCTTATCAACATTCATTTCTATTTAATGTTTTCGTAAAAACAACAATAAAATTGTTTAATAATAATGAACAATAATTAATTTAAAGAATAATAAAAACTATTTAAAAAATACTACAATTACATACATTAATTACTTTTTCAAATCATAATTAATATTCAGTTATTTTTAAACACAAAATTAATAGAAAAAAAAAAACAAAAGATCCACATGTCTACTACTAGTTTGATTATGAACAAGATGTAAAATTTGGATTTTCTATTGGAATTTTTTTTTTGTGTTGTTCCTCTACTGTGTCTGTATAATACACTGATTACCACTAATTTTGACATTTTAAAATATATTAAAAAGATATTTAAAATACTAATACAGTACATTTTTAATAATCAACAGAGGACAACATATAAAAACCAGTACAAAATTTGGACTCCAAAATATATATGCATTGTGAATAATTAAATTATATGCTCATAATTTGTACTTCCCAAATTCAATTCATTTGGTACATAAATCAAAGAAAGAATAGAGAAAAAAAAAAAAAAAAAATACTTAATTATATAAAAAAAAATAATGAATACAAAAAAAAAAAAATAAAAAAAATAAAAAAAAAAAAAAAAAAAAAAAAAAAAAAAAAAAACTCACGTAATTATATAAAATAATAAATTTATTTACAACAAATAATATAAATTTGTGGAATTAAAAAATTATGACAACATAAAATAGGATTTTATGAATTTGTCCATATGGAAAGCAACATTATTTATATACATGCATGTATTTTGAATTGCCATTGTGGTTTTAATTTTCATAATCTTTTATTTAATTTTTAGAATAATAATATTTTGACTCACTTTCATTAACTCATTTTTAGTCTATATATATATATATAAATTTTATTTTTTTAGTAGTGTAATGTTGTGATTTAAAAATGATTGAAATGATGAATTAGAAGTAGATAAAAAAATTCTAATCTCATTATCCTAATTTTTATTATTCCGTATGGTACTTTTTAAATAAGTTTAAATAAATAACCACATTTCATTAAAAATAGGAGAAGGTATTAACAATACAAGAAAAATAAATATTTGATTGAAAGTTAATATAAATATAAATTTAATTAATGTGAATTTTAAAACTAAAAAAATTTGAATATTATTTAATATGATTTTAAAGGGTAAAATATTTAACCGATAAAATTATATATATTTTTAATTTGAAATTATATTAAATTATAATTATTTTAAGACTTATATACACTTTTAGGATTTGAGAGGTTTAATAAAATCTCTATAAAAGTTTTATAGTATGTTTGTCCTCCAATTTTGCGAAAGTAAATGATTTTAATCCATTGATAAAATGTTTTTAAACCTACATTAAATATAACATCATCTTCATCTATCTATCTATAACAACAAAGAGGATTCGTTTTTTTTGTCCACATTTCATTATACCGTTTTATTCTTAATTATTTTAAAAATTAATTATTTTATAAATAATTTATTTTTAATCATTTTTCTACAAATCTCTTTTGTCTTAAATCATTATTTAGATTTTCTTTTTACATATTTTATTTTTTTAATTTTATATTTAATAACTATTTTAAAAATTATATATTTATTATTAATCTTAAATTTTTTGAAAATTAAAATATGTAAACACACCGGCGCGATAATGCTTGTGTGTTCGCTAGTAAATAATAAAGATGTTACTTATTTATTTATGTAAGATATTAATAATATTATTAATTGTAAGTTTTAATATTATTATCACATAAAATGTTTTTAATATTTTTCTGTTAACATTTAAATAACATATTATGTTAAACTAATTTTTTTAATTTTAAATATTTTGAAAACTATATTAAAATTAGGACAAATTTATAGAAATAATGAATATTACCTTTAACAATTATATTATCAAGGATAAAATATGAAAAATAAATATGTAACCAAAATGGAATTTAATAATGCCAGAAGAAGATAATCTATTTTAAATAATTAACATATAGCAATAAAAATAATTCTATGTTTTATAGTGTAATAATTTATAATTTTATAATTAATAATCTTACAGTGTTATTTTATTATAATTTTAAGTACTTCAAAAATAATTTTTATTAACTACTACAAAGTCTAGAGGGAGACACTACAGTAATTATTGTGGCTCTTCAACAAAATCCTACCTAAGCAACAAAGTAATCGTAATTAAAAAGAAATTCTAATAACAAAGGATTTCATCGAAAATTTTCATATTTTTCAAGACACTACAAAAATTAAACAAAAACTCACTTAAGTTCACATGTTTTACCAGGGAAAGCTTAATTAAGTTCTTTTATCATTTTTTTAATTTTCGCTGAGTTTTTGGCAAAACTACGAGAAGAACAGAAGAGAATAAAGGAGAAGAGAGAAAACAGAGAAGGGTTCCGGAAATAGTGTTAAAATATTCAGAATTGACATAACAAGGGTTTTTGGCGGCGAAGAAGAAGGAGCAGATGGGTAATCCACGGAGATCGAAGACGGCCGACGAACTTCATTCGGCGGCGAGGTCTGGGGATCTCATCGCCGTTCAGTCAATTTTGGCTTCAAATCCTTTGGCCGTTAATTCGAGAGATAAGCATTCCAGAACACCGTATCCTCGTCATTCTCGTCTTATGTTGTTCTATTCGTTAGTTAATTTGATTGCGAAGTGAGCGCAACGCGACAGGAACCCTAATAATTTAGTTTTCTATATGTATTGTTGTTGTTCTAGATAACAATACTCTCGTTCGATGCTGAATACTTTTCGTTCCTTCTAGTTTTCTCTACACAACACAGTAGCTGGCATCGAAAATTTCTTTTGGCTGGTTGTTTCAAAGATATGATTCGTTGCAGCATTTGTTTCACTCAGATGCATTGCATATTTTGCTCTCCTGTTTTAACTATCCATTTTGAACATCATTATCACCCCTCTGTTGTTGAACAAAACTTAGGTCCATCTTTTAAGGGATTTTGGTAGTGTGATCATAAATTCACTGCAGTAGCCTATGCTAATTTTCATGCAAATCTTTACTATATAAATTATTGTGGAAAACGTCAACTGTGGCTGGAGAACGACACACAATTTTTGTCTGTCATGTAAGAAAACGGTTTATTTAATCTGAACCTATGTTGGTGCCATCATATCTATCCATATCCGTATGGGCGGTTGAATGTTTCTTTAGATTGCATTATAGGCAGCATTGGAACAAAAATTTATGTGGGTGAAGTAGTAACTAGTGGTCTGTTCTGTTCGCTTTACTTCACACTTTGAATTATTTTCTAAAGCAATGTCATGCTATTTAAATACTAAGTTTTTATCGAACTTCGGTTAAGTTCTGGAAATTGTTTTCAAAACATGTATTTTGGAAACCAAAATCCATAATAATTAAGATGTTTTTTCACCCTCTTCTTCAGTTTTATGGCTAACTCAAAGGAGTGGGTCATTTAGAGTGGTGTTGTATGTGGTTAGACATGAGCTTGGTGTGATTTTTTTTCTTTAAATAGGAATCAAGTATACATTATAGGTTCTTTGGAATTCTTTTGTGTTGCCCTGTGACTTTGTTTCTTTGACTATGAACTTTGGGCAATAGTCTACATTTAGCAGCATTTTCCGGGCAAGCAGAGGTAGTCACTTATCTCTGCAAGAACAAGGCTGATGCTGGTGCTTCTGCTATGGATGACATGGCTGCAATACACTTTGCTTCACAGAAGGGACATTTAGAAGTTGTTCGAGCTCTACTTTCAGCTGGGGCCTCTCTCAAAGCATCTACCCGCAAAGGCATGACTTCATTACACTATGCTGTTCAGGGTTCCCATCTGGAGCTCGTCAAGTATTTGGCCAAGAAAGGGGCAAACCTTGGTGCCCAGACAAAGGCAGGAAAGACCCCTTTGGATCTTGCTAGCAATGATGAAATTCGATCCTTTCTGGAGGAATTTGAGAAGTCAGCAAAGAATGGAGAATTGGGAAAGCAAGATAAAGATAAAGCTGAAGAATTTGCTCCCAAGACATCTGAATTGGGATCGGAAGGTGATTTGAATACAGAACCTGCTGCTGCTGCTCTAGATGAAGAAAAAAATGCAAGAGAAAAGAGAAAGGGTAATGAAGATGACGCAAGAGTAGAGTCGTCACAACCAAAAAAAGCGAGAGTTAAGTTAAGCCATCTCCAAAGTTCAGATGATACCCAAGAAGAAGAGAACATGTAGGTTGGTATAGGCACAGTAGAGCTTACATTTTGTTATTGTAATATAGTTAATTGTATCTGATTATTGGGTTACTAGACCAGACTATCTGTAGACTATTAATAGCAACTTATTCTGGATTAATACAAATTTATCTTGACAGATTAGATTATCCTATTCAGTTTCCACTTGCCATTTCGCATTTTATAGCTGATAATTTTGTTGTCAAACTGATATGCGACTGTAGAAGTTAGCTTCTTTTCTGCTAAAACAGTTCAACATGTGTTTTTGTATAATAAATTAGTGAATGAAACATATAATAAATAGTGTATGAAACGATGTAACACATGACATGCTTAAGCTTTAACTAATAAATCTTGTATTTCCTTATGGGGGTTAGTTTTGTATTTATGGTAGTATAAAAGTTGTATTCAAATAAGGAGGGGGACAATAGAAAATATGATTGGAGGTTATAATAAATTAATTGTGCTTGGTAAGTTAGTTTCTATATTTTTACTTCAAATCATCTTATTTTGGAACTAGGAAATTTTGAATTTGAGATGTTTAATTTTTAGGATTTCCCTTTTTAAGGTGATCCAAGAGTTCTTGTGATGTTCGTAACAATCCTCTCTTTTACAGTTTAATGCCCTATTGTACAAGAAAGATTAAGAAAAGAAAAACTAACTCAGTTTTGAATTTAGAGTACAATACGAGTAAAAACTTGCATAGTTTATAGGTGTTAGAATTATTACTTTCATGTATTATCATTAACCATAAGTATAGGGTGTAGAGTGTTGGAAACCTCCTACAACGGTATCTAGTTCTGCATCTAGGGTCCTAGTACAATCTCTTAAGCTTCTATATAACCTTGTATCAGATTTTTAATATAAATAGAAAAAAGTGAGAGGGATCCCTTAAGTCCTCTAATCATATATTTTTCAGTTTTAATCTTAAGTATAGGTTTTGGGTTCTGAGACTTGTATGTGAAATGGAAAATCAAAAGTTAATTATTTTTGTTATTTGACGTAAATTAGGGTATTTGCTTGTTACTTTGATCAAATAGAGAACTATGTACATGATTTTATAATATTGAACTACAAGTTGACATTAGTATTCGAAGGTTTTTCGTTTGGTAAATTGGGACTTTTGTTAATTGAAGGTTTAATTATGTATGTTGGTGAGAAAAGTTGAATTTTTAAAGTGTTAATTGAATAGAATAGATGAATCTGTCCAAATATGTTATGGTTGCTTCTTATATATGAGACGTATTGAAATTGTGATCTTGGAGTAATGTGATGTTTGAGTTGAACTTGGAATTGGGTTGTGATATGGTAACATTGAAAGTAAAATCTGAAATCAGGTGAAAATTTAGAGGGGTAACCATATTGAATTTGAAAGCTTTATTTTACTTAGTTAAGGATGTGTTTTCAGGTTTGTAAATGTTATAATTCATGTGGTTTAGTATGCAAATTGGAATAGGTTTGTAAATGTTATAATTCATGTGGTTTAGGATGCAAATTGAAATGAGAGGTCTTGGTTGTTGTAATTGTACAGTTTGGTATCATTGACAAGACATTTTGAAATAAGTTTGAAGAGAGAAAAGTGAAAAATAACAAACGATGCCGTGGAACAAACCAAAAACCTCACAGCAGACACATTTGTCATGGGGCCGGGCCTTACATTTGGAGGCCGGGCTCTGTCCTAAAATCTGGCAAGTTAGGGAGTAAATATGAAGCCAGCGTCGGGCCTTGCATTTGGGGTCGGACGCTTAGCCTCTGTTGCACCAGCGTTGGGCACAACATGATAAGGCCTGGCGCATGCTAAGTTTGATGTTTTGATATGTTTCTTATTCTCTGGTTCTGTGATTTTATGATTTATGTTTTTCATGATCTTATAGTATGATTTACAATTCAGGATGAGTTTGTTGATGTGGGGATCTTTCAGGAAAGGAAATCCTATTCTATATAATTAGTAGTGTACACATTGATGTAAGAAGTCAATACTGGTGTGTTATCTTGATACTCTAAATTCATTAAATATGTAGAGTTGAATGAGGTATGTGGTGAGAGGGGCAGGAGTTCCTGTCACTAAGAACAATTCCAACAATCCCAGGATTCTTATGACAGTTAAAGGGACTAAGCTTGTGTGTGGTTTGGTAAAACCCTTTGGCCATGATTTTACATGTAGTAGAGGTCATCACAAGTGAAAAAACCACCAAAAATCATATATCAATGTTTAGGTTCGGATAATTGAGTCTAGAGTTATTCCTTGTATGTGTGATTGATTAATTGGTATTGTTTAGTATAGTGTGTGTAGTATTATGCTTCATAATTCTACTTAGTTTTATATACGTGGGTGTACTTTCTTTTGCTATTAGCTTACCCTTTTTGTATGTTTGGTTATTCGTGTTTTTTTCTTTTTACAATAATCACCATTATTTGGTGTGAGAAAATAAGGAATTAGACGTTGATCCGGCTCATGATAGAGATGATGGTGCAACTATCTAATTTTAGACTATTTTCCTGTTATTCTTACTCTTTTGAAAGACCTTATTTTTCTTAACCTTTTCTTCTAAGGTTATGTTTTGGATTGCTGACTTTTCTTGTGGAAGACTGTAAATGATGAAATTTATATACATTTCTTATATGCTTGTTGGGGTAGCAAATATTATAATATCTTGTTTAGTAGTTTCTATAATATGTTGTTTAATAATTTTACACTATTATTTGGGATGTTATAACGGACACAAGGATGTTAAAGATAAAAGTGCAACTTGTATTCCACTTTTAGATATCACAATTTCATTTAAGTATGGTTTTTTACTCGATATAAAAGTGGTGGAAATAAAATTTGTAAGTAATTATATTATTTTTTAAATAAGATAAGAATCAACTTTATCGTGTTAGAATTTAAGGAACCAAGAAACCAAAACCTGAGACAACACTTATTTTACTCAAAAACAGAACTACAAAAAGAATTTGTATTCCTTCACAACATTTATATATATATATATATATATATATATATATATATATATATATATATATTTTTTTTTTTATATATTTTTTTTTTTTTTTTTTTTT
>Ga0099822_1010268_pt1 | contig 11643 bp, 6 predicted proteins | sample CowpeawhiteBW_FD_76839 | JGI IMG/M metagenome (GOLD analysis project Ga0099822, IMG submission 76839) | Root nodule microbial communities of legume samples collected from California USA - Cow pea white BW | ecosystem: Host-associated > Plants > Roots > Nodule | place: USA: California | collected... | reverse complement strand
TACCTATAAATAGGACTCGTCCTATCAGTAATGAGACACACATAAAACCAGAAGTTGCTCCCTACTCTCTCATTCTCTATTCTTCCTCTCCTTTGTCTCTCTTATTACCTTTATTTTATAACAGAAAACAATTATTAATATACAATGTATTTTAATTAATTTAATAGAAAGTAAATATATTTAAATTTCTCGCTTTATATATAATTTTATTCAAATTTTTACTTTAAACGTGAACAAAAATATATGAACGATATTTCATGACGTGTAGCCCTTACATGCACTAATTTCTGTAATATTCTAGACGCTACGCGAAGGGATTTTAATGTGATTTTGACATTGAAATGACATGCTTATCCTTTACCCTTTAAAGGGTTAAGCCGTTCTTTGCGTTAAGTTGAGGAGGGGTTTTTAAGTCTTTTTACCATTAATGCCAGGAGAGAGAGAGAGAGAAACCATAGTAGTTCAGCGTCAAGACTCGTTCTTTATGCAGTGATTAAATCCTCATCTTCCTTCTCCATCATCAACCAGCTTTCGATTCCTCTCTTCTGCTCTCATTTGGGTACGTTTTTTTTTCCTTTTTTATTTTTTACTTTTAGTTTTCCATTCTCCAGTTACTTATTCTCTCTTGTTTTTCAAAATCATCTCTCCCATTACCCTCTTCCCTTTAATCTTGAAGTAAAAAGGGGATTGTGGGTTCTTTTTATTTCTGTTCAATTTTTCTTTTTAGTGTTAAAAAAGTTGTCTTTATCTTTCTTATTGTTATTGTTTGGAGATTGATTCGAGTAATTTGTTGAAGGGTTGAAGATGAGAATTTGTGGAGCAGGTATGAGTTGATATTGGATTTCATTTCATTTACTATTTGGTGGGCATATTTCCTTCATATTCATGTTCCCAATTCTATTAAAAATTCTGGGCCATGTGAGTGTGGTTTTGTTTTACTGTGTTGTAAGTGATTCTGTTGCAATTCCCAATTTCTGTGAAGCATTGGAGCATGAAGAAGATATAATATTTATTTGTTATCACAATGTTTGACCCGATGCGAATTTCCATTTGTTGCGCAGCTAGCCTGACGGAAAATTCTATGAAATGATAAGCTTATAATAGTACTATGTATATCATTTTATCTTCCCCCAAGTTAGTGGTAATAGTTAAACCATAAATAACTTCTTTATTTTGTAACAAAGACTTGTTTTTATCTACATGCATGAAAGAAAAAACTTCAGCTAATTTTTTAATTTGAATAAAATAAAGTGGCAATTTCAAGTGTTAAATCAATGTTGAACAGTAGGCACAGTTGTATATGAGTCTGCAGTTTGTGGAGTTTGTGGTCCATTCTTGGTGTCATTCGCGTACATACAGATGATATAATAAAAATATGTATATAAGATTAGGACTAAAACATATATTGGTGGGAGTCTTAGTTTGTTTGGTTTGAGTCTTGAGAAAATGTTTTCTGCCTTCAATTTTTATTTTCATAATTATAAAAATCTTGCATGTTCAATGCTCAACAAATTATATTTGGTCCTAGCACAGTATTTGATGATATTTTTGTAATAATGGGTAAGAATTCAAAAGAAAGCAGAAAATATTTGTTCAAGTCAAAGGTATCCACTATATTTTCCCTGTTCCTTCCTATATAAAATTTGTGCTATAGTAATAAAATAACCCCCATATGGATCAACATAAGTCATTCAAGATTAAGAAGTTTTAAGCTTTTGATTATTTGTTGAAATTTGTAACTTCAGTTTTGGCATCATCATGATTTGGTGGCTCTTTTGTTTCTTTCATATATACAAACGCATTTTTTAATTGGTTATTTATTCTAGAAAAGAATTCTCATGTTACTAAAATGCTTAGCAGCAATCAGCAGCAGCTATACCACCACGTCCAATTCCCTTTCAGTGTTTGTTTCTTCTTCCCTCTCCGGTCCTTCCAAAACCAAGTTCCTGCCCTCACTTTCTAGGTTTTCTGTCAAGCGTTCTGGCTTATTTTCCCAAACTCGTCCTAGCATTGCTGTGAACAAGCCCTCCATGAACCTATTGAACAAACTTGGATTTGGCAGCGCAAGGGCACCAGAGAACTTGGATTCATCCATTCCTCAGGGTCCAGATGATGACATACCAGCACCAGGCCAGCAGTTTGCGCAGTTTGGTGCTGGCTGTTTTTGGGGTGTTGAGTTGGCCTTCCAAAGGATGCCTGGGGTGACCAAGACAGAGGTTGGTTACACCCAGGGGCTTGTGCATAATCCAATCTATGAAGATGTGTGTTCGGGGTCCACAAACCACTCAGAGGTTGTAAGAGTTCAATACGATCCCAAAAGTTGTAGCTATGAGTCTCTGCTTGATTTGTTCTGGGCTAGACATGATCCTACTACTCTGAATAGACAGGTATATATAAAGTTTTTGGTTTGTGTTATTAACCATGTCATGTTAAATTGAGGTAGTCAAACTGGTTTCTGATTGATATATCTAGACTTTGCCGATTTGAATAAGTGTGGACTTTGTATCGCCAATGAAAATGTTTTCCCAACACTTTTCTGATTCCATGGTTGATTTGTCTACAGTAATTTTGGTTTTCCTCCCTTTGTTGCACTTGCCAGTATTTAACAGATACGTTTGTATTTTGCTATCTAGTTGAGTCTTGTTTTGTAAATTCTGTTCTAATATGGGTCAAATAAAATTCCAGGGGTCTCTTTGTAATAGTTGTTTAGGCAATTGTAACCTTCTATTTGCTCTTTGCGGATGTTTATTCCAAGGGTGTGAAATGGACGGATTGGAGAAGTTTATTTTCAAATCTTCTGTTCTCTTTTTTCAATATATTTTATTTATTTTCAAATCTTCCATTTCAATGTGCATGCATACTTTTGTTTCTTGAATTCACTCTTTCATCCAAATCCATGCATTCTAATGATATGCAGGTGCACACACATGAATTGAACATTCTAGTTCTTGAGCACTTACTTACAATTTTTTTATTTGATCTTGTCCTCTGTGGCAGGGGAATGATGTGGGAACACAGTACAGATCTGGAATATACTACTACACGGAAGAGCAAGAGAAGGCTGCCAGGGAATCGTTGGAACAACAGCAGAAGCAGTTGAACAGGACGATTGTTACTGAGATTCTTCCTGCCAAGAAGTTCTACAGAGCAGAGGAGTACCACCAACAGTACCTTGAGAAAGGGGGTCGGTTTGGTTTTGGGCAATCTGCTGCTAAAGGTTGCAATGATCCAATCCGATGCTATGGTTAATTGTTAAAGAGGGAATCACCACCAAAGATCAACGACACCGGTTCTTCAGATGCTGAAAGTCCATAATTTTTTGTAACTTTTTTTAGCAAGTAATACATCAAGGCTTGTGCATGTTGAAGGTTGAAGATGGACATGGCCATAGATTCTGTTGTAGAGCTGTATATTGTCCGTTATATATGAAATAATTTTGCTTTTGAAGTATTGTATTTTAGGGTGTCCTAATATAACTTGAAGCTATCCCTGCATTGTAGCTAGACATTGATTTCTTTCTTGAGCTACAGAAATTACTAAAGTAGTCTTTGTTGAACGAAGTAGTTTTAATTATTTATTCCTATGATACCTTAGGAAGTGATGTTATGAAAAAGAAAGGAAAAGTGTACTGTGGAGGAAGGTTAGGGAATAGTGTTAAATGTGTCCTATTGTTTTAGTGGTCTAGAAACTAGAAACTGCAGGAAACATATAGGGTAGGTCATAAAACTGACCTAACAAAATATCTTGTTCAATTGTAATTAATTATTGATGCACATGCAGATGCAGCAGTATCACATAACTTGTTATATTCTCTGTAATTTTGATCTCTTAGATGAAGAAGCAGAGCTAGAAAACAAAAAGAAAGCAAAACATTAAACGAGAAAGTGGGGGGCAGAAGAGGAGGTACTGTCATCACCTTGCATTTCCATTAAATTCAGCACAACCATTCCTTTCTTTCACTGTCACATGTGCTGCTTTTCCACTACTCAATGAAACTTTATTTCTGAAACAAATAAAGGAAGAAAGTTTTTTGTTGGTATAATTTTCTAATTTTGATAACAACAAACCAACCTATCTCCTCGATGTGAAAAAGGTTAAATCTTAAATTCAATCCATATACTTCTAAAATAAAACTCTAGCATGATGAAAGTCCAATTTTTAGTTCACACATTCAGTTAGTTCGACCACATTTTATGACATCTAATTATATTTAACGTATCAGTTTTATCAGGTTGTTTTTCTTTAAACTGAACAAAAGGTGATACAGAAAGAAGAAAATGTATAGAAGTTTCATTTTTTGTCTGCTTATATGAAAAACATGTACTGAAGAATACTAAACACACTTTGACAATTACTGAGCTGAAAAAAAATACTACTGTCAGCAATTTTCTTTAAATTATATATCAGTCATCAATATTATTCTTGTACAACAAATTATAAAATACTTTGTATTATTTTTCTTGAGGTTGATTGTTATCGTATTTTTTTTATTCATTTTCTTATATTTATCATTACAATCCCAGTTTGTAACGAAAAGAATATTATGATTGCAATATATAAGGACATGAAGTCCCCACTGAACGTGCCCTCTTGTCATTTCCAATTTTCCATGCATGCAGACAACATATACTGCACACTGCATTTTCATCATATTCTTTATTTTCATAATAAAATAAGAATATAATAATTTAAGACTCAGATTATATGTTTTAAAAGATAACTGTTCAACCATGGTATTTACATCAATTCACTAATTTTTGTTTTTAATATTTTATTATAAAAAAAATAGACAAAAACATGTATTCTTGCACGTAATCGTCATCGTTATACAGCTATCTTTTATTCTGTGTGAACTAAAAAGACGTCAGAAAGTTAAATACTATGATGTGAAAATAACAAAAGTAGACTAATAATGGAACCTTTTTAAGTCAATAAAGGAATGATGAAATCAAGTATGTATTATTAATGATATCAAAACTATATAAATAATATTGATAAGATTCGAGATATATAGCTATGCAAGTTGGGTAAAGGGGTTATCATATATTGTCAGTATTTTTCTTTCTAATTTATATGATACGTAAAATATTGATTTTTTAGATGGTATACTTTGATTTTGTGTACGTGTCATATCTTACAACAATATTAGATATCAAATGTTAAAACTCAAATCTATGACTTGTAATGACATTGAAAAAGAAAAATATCTTAAATGTTGGGTGGTCAATTTCATTTAAGTGTAAATAATCTTATTTACATCATAAAAGAGGAAAAATTTAACAATGTTAATAACATTATAATAATAATAAGACTAAAACGTATTTGCTTCTTAAAAATGCAATGCATGCAAATTATACGTATTTTAGAAAGTATTAAACTTATGGGAGTTAAATGACCAAATGATACACATATATAACTTATGCATGCAGGATCTTTATCCAAGTTAAAGTATAAAATAAAATTCAATTTTTTTACTGAATTTTGTTGATGTTATGGTCTGTTAAACATTTTGAAATATTTTTTACTGAATTTTTTACTTAATTTAAATATTTTTTTAATATATTTTTAAATTTTAATATTTTGAAAGCACAATAAAAAAAACGCAACCAAAAATCCAAATTCGTATAAAATATTCATAAACTTATACACCACATTTAAATTATTATTCAGTACATTCATTTCAAATACCATTTTCAACTAAAACCAATATTTTAAATTCAAATACCATTTTCAACTAAAACCAATATTTTAAATTTGTCTCCAAACTTGCCACCAGTAGGTTTCATTTTTAAATTTACTAAAAAAATTGAAAATAAAAAAAATAAAAAGTCTAGAACTTGTTATAATTGTGTCTGAGATAACCTTTTCCTAATTATGATGGCCGTGTCTAACGTGAAGTATTCTAGGAGTTTCTTCAACCTGTTTCCTATGTCATATTACTCATTATAAAAATAAAAAATTAGTCAAAAATATTTATAAATTAACCTGGTCACAAAAATCATATTTAAATTTAAACAAAATTCCAAATATAAAAGTCGAAAATGAAATAGTAAATAAGCACGAGGGTAGTGCCCCACATTTTAGGGACTACCCCATTACTAGAACATCTCTCTTTAGATTCTCTCAAATCTATCACTTTTTATCTCATTCTTCCTTCCAAAATTCAAATTTTCATTATGTATTTTTGTTAAACATTTTTCTTCTATTTATCCTACATCTTAATTATTCAAATTTTGTCTCAAATTTTAAAGACTACATATATTTAACTTTAAAAAATATTTAAATTATCTTTAATAATTATAACTTGTTGTAATCAATATAACATATAAAAAATATGTATTAAATTATCTTTAATCTAGACATTAATTTCTATTTAATTTTGATACTCAAAACAAAAAATAAAGTTAGATAATCATGGTCTAAGAATTTTATTACGTTATCCAGATAGATCTAGTTCTCTACATTGAAGTTATCGTAGTCATGAAAATGAAGTTTTAATTAATTACGTTATTTTGGTTATTAAAATAACCAATAATTTGAACCCATGTGGGTGCATATTTTAGTATGGAACGCACGTTTTGTGTTTGTCAACGTGGCAGCTTGTGAGATCGCCACGTGGAGTCTCCCTCGGATGCCTTTTTAGGTAGAGTGAACGGAGTGTGGAAGCAACAAATAGATGAGACAGTGACGCCACCACCTTTTCGGAAAAACCAAGGCAGCGCGTGTACTACACACTCCGTTTCTCGCGCGTACCGAGCTTTGGTTTCAGCTCATCACGCCATGCCAAATTGTACCCTAATGCTCCAACAATTAGGTCTGAAAACTTTTTATTTTTTTCGGTTTCGCAATTATTTCACAATGAGACGTTTGCAATTAAAAAGTTTGCATAAACTATTTTAAAGATGTTATTATCCAGAATCTAACATTTGTCACATTAATTCTTGAATTTAAATTATATTATTATATATAGTTTAAATCGTCGTACTTTTAAGTGGCATAATTTATAGCGTACTATTTTTTTTTAGTTTAAATATTTATCAAAGAAAGTAAATTAAAGGTTTACTTAATTTACCATTCTTTTATTCATACTTTTTAGTGATAACGACAACATTCTTTTATAGTTCGATTTTCAATATTGCAGAAAAAAAAAATAATCAATGCAGTACGGTTTGTTGTTTAAAAATTTCTATTTGTTGCTTTTAATTTCACTGATTCCTGGTAAGAAATTATATTTTTTTTTCTGAATTGACCGTAATTAAGGATGTTTATATAAATGCTTGATTTCTTCGTTAATTATATCTGTTACAGTACTACTGAATTTTTTTTATCGTACTGTTCCTTTATTCATTTTTATTCTTCTAATAAATTAAGTAAGTGAGATTTCATCTGATATTATTATCATCGGTATTTAATACGATTATTCGTGGTAGTTAAAAGATTTTATTGTTGTTATATTATTTTGAAGACTTTGACCTTTGTGATTTTGAATTTTCTAGTTTTCTTAATGCTGTGTATAATAATGATCAAGTGACACAAGATTAAAAGAAATACACAATTAAATCAGAAAATTGTCTAAAAAAACGGTAAAATCAAGTTTTATCGAGTGTTTAATACAATTATTTTTTAAAGCAATATAAAGTTAAAATTTTAAAAAAGAACCCATTGATTTCCAGATATAAATGAATAAGTTGAACGTGATTTTTCTTAAAAACAGAATAAAAATAAGAAATAAAAAAATAAAAAATAAAAAATAAACCCCCACCCACCATGATCATTCAAATCACAACGTCTCTTCCACCAGCAACAATAACAAGCATAGCAGCTTATAAATCAAAGTAGGGCCAAACGACACCGTATAAAGATTTCACGCGCGTGGAATCATCGTGATAATAAATACGTTGACCGTATAAACATACGGCCCGACATACACCTCACCCGTATATGTATTTGTATTATCACTGTGTCCGTTCGTCCTTTTCTCAGCAAAATCTCTGAAACAGTGAAACTCTCTCTCTCTTCTGTACTTTCCTCGTGTGCTCTCTCTTTCTCTCTCTCTCTCTCTCTCTCTCTCTCTCTCTCTCTCTCTCTCTCTCTCTCTCTCTCTCTCTCTCTCTCTCTCTCTCATACAAACACTTCACGAACTTCATTACTTCAACAACACACAGATTTTATCTCTCTCTCTCTCTCACTGTTTTTATTTTATCTTTTTGGGGCAGTCATTGTTTCATTTTCGCAAGGCGGCGAGTATTAGCATTTATTTAGTAGGTAACGCTGATGGCTGAGACTCGCCGGCGACGATGAAGTATTCCGGCAAGGCGACTTTCCCGGCGAGCATTGGTTCCAGGGGCGTGAGCAACCCTTCGCCGGACTGGGATCTTGAACCGGCGCGGCCTTTCCAGCGGCGGAAACCGAGAACTCCGGGGACACGGTTGAGGAGACACGGTGGCAAACGGAGCAGACCTGAAACCCCTCTGTTGAAGTGGAAGATCCATGAGGATCCACTCGAAGAGGACCAGAAGTCTTCTTTCTCGGGGTCTCGTCGGAGAACGTCCCGAAGCGCCAAAAAGCAAACGGAGGTGGCCGTGTCGGCGCGGAGACTGGCGGCCGGGCTTTGGCGGTTGCATCTGCCGGAGACTGTCTCGGGTGATGGCTGGAAGGGGTTGGAAAATAAGGTAGAACTTGAGTTTCTATACTAAGACTTACTTAACGGCAAAAACTATTGTTTCCCTCGTTTGTACACTATATTTTTCATGTAACGGTCAATGTGGGATCTCCGTCGATGACCCTTTCGTTCTTAGTTTCTCTCTTGTTTGTGTTGAGATCCCTTGTTTTTCTTTGTTCCCGTGTGAGTTTTGTTTCATCTTGGATTCTTTTGCGGTTTCTGATTTAAAATTGATTTTGCAGCAATAGGCTACTAGGTTATTCTATCTACTGTATGGTAGGCCCTCCCTCGTGGAGGGAAAAGAATTATAGTTTATTGTTTGGGAGTATTTTTGTATGATGATTTTGCTGTTGGTTGATTGTGAATGGTGGGTTTTCAGATTCTATCTTTGTTTCGTCGTCATTATTGTCCAGTTTCCTGTTTTGGTGTTTAGAGTTATGGATTAGGCTTTCTATGAAAGCAAAAACAACTGTCTTTTGAGGCTTCAAATGTTTTGTTTTTTGTTTGCTCTTCGGTGTGGTACCAGTGGAAACCTCATCATCAGTTTTTGTAATTATCGGAGAATTGATTTTGAGTCGGGTTTGTCAGTGTAAATAGTTGAAGTTCTGTTGTAGTTGTTTTAAGATTTATTTCCCGAACGCAAAAGTGTGCTTGGTGGCAGGATTGATTCTTTGTCCGTTCTTGCTTGATTAAATCATACCCATCCAGATTGCATTAATATTGTGTCTTGTTTGACAGAACGTGAGAAACAAAATGCTGTTTCTGACGTGTTAATATTATTGGTTTTACAAAGTCGTATTCTTTTATGCTTGTTTGAAAGTAAGTTTGGACTTTAATTGGATATTCATTGTATACGATATTGGGTTATTTGTTATCTGTGCATTCCAGTTGAATTAGAGAAGTGATTGTCTTCCATCTTTATTATTGTCTCATTACTGATGTGATGTCACTTATCTGCAGCATGGAAATGGCCACGCACGGCACCGGTTCCTTGGTCATCCCAATGGCATGATCCATGAATCTGATCTGAAGAAGAATCCATTGCAAAGTCCCCGTTCCATATTTGGGGCAAAGAATGGACACTTCTGTGAGGTATGAATTTTCTAATTTCTAGAAGATTATTGAGTGAATGTCATATACATGTAATAACTCAAGTTAAAACTGGACCCTGTACCTGCTTTATAGAAAAATGGCTTATTTGATGGCAACTTGGGAATTAACAAATAAGGCTGATTATTGCATTGATCCATGCTATGTATAGAAGTATAGATCTGCATAGGAATGACTTAGACAACAATTTTTTCATGTAGACATACTCGGTGTAATTAGCCTCTACATTCTGAATGAGCAATGAGTTTCAAAGTGTACTTTTACTTATTAAAGTGAAAGTGCAAACGATGAAGGTGCTAATATTAAACCTACTTTGTGCTATTCAGCCTGAACCTTTCCGGTTTTCCAACACTGAAAGGGAGGGTGCAACAAAATGGGATCCTTTATGTTTAAAAACATCAGATGAAGAGGCACATCATATCTACAGGCACATGAAACTTCTTGACCAAAAGGCAAGTGCAGTATCTGTGGTATCTGCTCTCGGAGCTGAACTAGAGCAGGCTCGAGCACGAATTCAGGAGCTTGAGACTGAACACCGCTCCTCCAAAAAGAAGCTTGAACATTTCCTGAAGAAAGTCAGTGAGGAAAGGGCGCAATGGAGGAGCAGAGAGCATGACAAAATCCATGCATACATTGATGACATTAAATCAGAGTTGAGTCGAGAAAGAAAAAATCGCCAGCGGATTGAAATTGTCAATTCAAGGTTGGTAAATGAGTTGGCGGATGCCAAACTCTCTGCAAAGCGCTACATGCAAGATTATGAGAAGGAAAGGAAGGCCAGAGAATTGATTGAGGAAGTGTGTGATGAGCTTGCCAAGGAAATTGGAGAAGACAAGGCTGAAGTTGAAGCATTGAAGAGGGAATCTATGAAACATAGGGAAGAAGTGGAAGAAGAGAGGAAGATGTTACAAATGGCAGAAGTATGGCGTGAAGAACGTGTTCAAATGAAGTTGATAGATGCAAAAGTTTCTCTTGAAGAGAAGTATTCACAGATGAATAAACTTGTTGCAGATTTGGAAAGTTTTATCAAGTCAAGAAGTGCAGATCCGATCACAACAGAGCTGAGAGAGGCACAGTCACTTCAACAGGCTGCAGCTACGATGAACATTCAAGACATCAAGGGATTTTCATACGAACCCCCTAACTCTGATGATATTTTTGCCATTTTTGAAGAAGCAAATTTTGGTGAAGCAAATGAGAGGGAGATTGAACCACTTGCTTCTCACAGTTCCGCTAGTCATGCCTCGAATATTCACATAGTGAGTCCTGAAGCCAATGCAATAACAAAGGATGGCATTCAGAGGTGTTCTGATGTATTTGTGGATGATAACGGGGATGTAGAAGGAGATGAAAGTGGATGGGAAACTGTGAGCCATGTTGACGATCAAGGCTCGAGTTATTCCCCAGAAGGGAGTACCCTATCTTTGAACAGGAATCATCGAGACAGTAATGTCTCAGGGAGAAGTGTACTTGAATGGGAAGAAACTGCTGGTGAGGAGACACCAATAACTGAAATAAGTGAAGTGTGCTCTATACCAACTAAGCAGTCAAAGAAGGTATCATCCATAACAAGGCTTTGGAGGTCATATCCAAACAACGGGGATAGTTACAAGATAATCTCTCTGGAAGAAATGAATGGGAAGCTTTCTAATGGAAGGTTATCTAATGGGGTCATAATGTCTCCTGATCATGGATCAGGTAAAGGTGGATTGAGCCCCCAAGACCTTCTATACCAGTTGAGTCCTGATTCGGGAAGTCCACATGCACATAAGGGTGGTATGAAAGGATGCATTCCTCGCGGTGCACAGAAGAATAGTTTGAAAGCACGACTTTTGGAAGCTAGAATGGAAAGCCAGAAGGTTCAGTTGCGC
>Ga0099822_1010267_pt1:2500-11644 | contig 11644 bp, 6 predicted proteins | sample CowpeawhiteBW_FD_76839 | JGI IMG/M metagenome (GOLD analysis project Ga0099822, IMG submission 76839) | Root nodule microbial communities of legume samples collected from California USA - Cow pea white BW | ecosystem: Host-associated > Plants > Roots > Nodule | place: USA: California... | reverse complement strand
AAATAAAAAATATCTTAATAATTTTGTTTTCTTATATATTTAATTGTATATTTTATTATTTATTATTGTACTTTATAAAATAAATAAAAAATAATTAATTTAATTTTTATTAATTTTGAATATAATATTATTTAATTTAAAAATATAAATATTTTAAAATATTTTAAAAAAATTAAATGTAAAATAATAAATAAATAAAAAAATTGGGGAGGGGGCCGTGGCACCCGCCTGCCCCTTTATGTTCCGCCACTTGGCACAATGCACTTTAGTACATACACACTACATAACTCTTTCTATAAAATGACAAAATAAATAACATAAAATAAAAATTGTAAACGTTTTAGAGAATAACATTAATAATCCGGTTCAAATTTAGTAGGAATGGTTTAAAAAGATTGAGATGTCAAAACCATTTCATAACTTCACCACATGTTTGAATTGGATTGAGTTAAGAAAAAATTTACTTTTTAAATATGAATTGAATTAAATTTTACTCACTTAACCTATATGTTAAATGGGTTTGAGCAGGTTGAAAGTGACTTGACTTGTAATTTATCAACAAAACTTTATTAATTTGTTTACTATTTTTTATTATAATAATTTGCTACTTCTAATTATTTAGGTTTACAACTTAATTTTTTTAAATAATAGAATGTTATTCAATAATGTTTGAATAGTTTATATGTTTAATTTATTTGTTTTCAAGTTATATATGTTGATACTTTAATTTTTAACTATTATCTTTATACTAATACTTGGAAAATTAGGTGAACATTTTGATTCTACTATTATAAAAAGGAAAATTGAGTCAATTTACTTTCATTATAATCTAATAAACATATAAAATAAATTGTAAAAGTAAAACATTCATAAGTGACCTAACCTGCTAATCCACTAATTTATAGTGGGACGAGTCGGGTTACAAACTTTTTGACTCACCAAAGAGTGAATCGAGTTAAACCAACCTTTTTTAGCTCAACTATTGGTGAGTCAATCTGTGTGAGCCGAGTTGTCTCACTTTGACACCCCTAAAAAAATAACACTTCAAACTTTAAAAGGTTTAAGTAGATGTGACAAATCAGTCGATCCAAGCCATTTTGAGCATCATGCTACTAGCTCGCCAAATTCGATTCAAGTTAGGTCAACCTAACATCAAAAAACAAGTTGAAAGGTTGAACACATCTGCCATTAGGTGAGACTCTTTTTATGCTAAATGGGCTTGGTAATTTGGGGGAGGGGAAGGGGGAGGGGGGTCTTCCTGCACCCCCAAAATTTCTTCTACACCTCCAAGCACTTTCTAAATTTTGAAATTATCCTTTGAATATTTGACTAGCTGTAGTAATTATTTTGAAAATTGAACCTCACCCTCTTTGTCCTATTTAATGTAAACTAACATTAACCCCAAATTTTCCTAACCCTAAACCCCACCAAACCTCATACTCATTCTTCTCTTTCTCTTCGTGATAATGTAGTCTCTCCTCTTTTCTCCTCTTTATGTCCCTCTTTCACACCATTGAGAGATTCACAATTGACACAGGTAATATTTATTTTGTATTTGTGCTTTTGTTATGCCTCTAGCATGCATTTGTCATGTTTATGCATGATTTGAAATCGAGATCTATTGTGTTTGGTTTTGTATCAAATTGATGTAGAATTGATTATAATTAATTTTTTAATGTAGAATCAGTACGTGTTTAGTTTCCAAAATCAATTAAAGGGTAAAAAAATCACGTTGAATGAGTAGCAACTAATTGTTGCTTTTGCGTTGGAGAATTGATTAAGTTAGAATCAATTCTCCAATGTTGAACCAAACACACCAGAGTGTGGTGATTTTGTGAGATCTGGAAGTGTCCACTTTCGGGAACATATACAACTGAAACTTGACATCCGGAATGCACTCATCGAAAGTGTCCACTTCTTGGAAAACCTCTTCCGGATCTTGACTTCCGAAAATGTCCATTTCTAGGAAAACCTCTTTCGGATCTCAACTTCTGGAAGGCATTTATAAAACATCTATCAGGTCTTGACTTTCGGAAGTATCCACTTCTGAGAAAAACTTCTTCTGGATCTCAACTTCTGGAAGGCCTTAAAAAACCTCTACCGCATCTCAACTTCTGGAAGATTTTTAAAAAAAATAAAAAATAAAAAAAAATTGAGGAACTGACACGTAACACATGTTTAACGTTGTTAGTACTATATTAACAGAATCGGCCTAATTGTTCCACATTTTTAAAAATATGAAACTAATTGAGACTAAAAAAAATTGGGAACTTATTTGAGATTTTAATAAAAAATAAAGATTAAGAAAGTATTTTAACCTAATTTTTTAATTGTATTATAGAGAATTGGGTAAAAGTAATTCATTAGTACATCTTGATAAATTTAAAACAAAAAGTGATTAATCTGATAAAATTCATTCGATATATCCATTAATAAATTTCCATAGATATTATTTACTAAATCAAGACTAAGATATCCATAAAACATATTTCAAGTGGTAATTATATTTAAAACAGTACTCATAATTCAATAATTTTTTTCCAATAAAAAGAATTTATATTGTTAGTTGTCCAATAAATATATCAATTTTCATGATACAGTGTTAATGTCTCATTAATATACTTACCCAAAAATTAACAATGCACTAGCAGAAAAAATGGTACAAAAAGAAATTACAAAAAAAATATTATATAAAAATGACATTACAAGAAAAAAGGGTTTCGATTTATGTGATTCGAGTGAAATGATAGTTTTAGTTTACACTTGTATCCATACGTGAGTGTTTCGTACCATCCATTCCAATTCATTGTTCATGAACACATCAGAATTGCACCTCATACATTTTCATATCCATTTCATAGCATATCTTCGGGTTTTCTGAAATCTTGTTTGTGTTAGGATATAGAAGTATGTTTAATTGATTCTTAGCCTATAGTTTAGTTGCATTTAGTGTAGTAAATAGTTCTGTAGCTCAGCACTGCATAAATCCACTTGCCTTCAGACAAGCATTTCATCAAACACCTTCATGTATTTAGGTTTTCTCTTAGGACTTTTATCAAACAGCTTGTTAATTTTGTTTTTCTGCATATTTTAGATACTGATAGGATATAGATTTGCTTAGGACTAGTTAGTTAATAAATTTTATACATTCATATCTCCATTCCATCCATTGCATTGGCATTTAGAAGTAGAATAAGAAAAAATAGAGTTTGTCTTATATTCTAGCACTAGTTCAAGGTCAGATTTGTGTTGCATTTACTTTTAGCATTTTCAGCATATTATTTAGTATGGAGGATAGGAAAACCTTGAAGGAGCTAGCAAATGAGGATATTGTCTACTATTCACCGTGAATTCAGTTTCCACAAGGAGAGGATAATGTTCATTTTGGGTTGAAGTTTGGATGTCCTATATTGAAACAGAGATGGTAGCTGGAATTTTCCAAGGCCAACAACAACAGTTCAATTCTTATAATTCTGGAGGAAGAGATTTGCTTAATCTAAGATACGTTCCACCACCTCCAAATATGCAATCACAACTCTTTTCTCAGCAGCTTATAACCAATTGCAGCAAATGCATCAACAGGCTCAATAATATAGGCAGAATTTTGGTTCCACCACTTTGAGTAAATTAGTTGCAGGTCTGCACGAGCATCAATCTTCACAGGAAAGTTCACCACAACTACATGTTTCATACTAGTTTCATCTTTTCTTCCCCTCTCTTAATCTTTTCTCTCATAATTTCTTTTTGCTGCCATTTTTAATGTTTCAGTTCTGTTCTGTTTCAGCAGTATTAGTCTAGAAATAGGAAATTTGTTGCATTTCAGTTTCCATTCTGTAAATACTTGCTTAAATAGTTTAGTTTGATGCATTAGAGTTTGTTTAGTTTCTGAATATGCTGATTCAGGTAAAGTTTTCAATTTTATAGGTTCATTTAGTACTAACTAGTACAGTATTCTTCCATTTCAAATTCTGGTGTATCTGCTATATTCTTAATTCTGCATAATTGTTGATAGATATCTTTAACCTTAGCTTTCTTTTAGATCACTCAAGCAACATGCCTCTGATGATATGCCAATAATGTGTTACTCATAGTTATGAAACATGTTGGAAAAGAATTGGTGAAATAACAAAGTGTGATTAATGGATCTTATTATATGAATGATGTTATAAATAATAACCAAAGTGGTATTGCTATGATGTTGATATGTGGTGTAAATATTAAGTTAGAAAACTTGATGAGATACTTATGTTCTAGTGATGCGTTTAGTTAAGTAAACAAAGGATCATGTGGAGAGAAGCAATTGAGGTTTCAGATATTAAGTTGGGGATAAGAAGATATTGATACTCTATAACATATACCAGAGTGGGTAGGTTGCTACATAAACTAGGATTGTGACAAGTGTGTTGGTCCTTGAGTCCTAGCTTAATACTAGTCTTTGTAAAGTAGATAGACATTATATATCCCACATGAATAAGATATATGGCCTTTTATATGCTTAATATGTGATACACACATGAACACATGGCACACACACATTTGACATTATATATCCCACATGAATAAGATATATGGCCTTTTATATGCTTAATATGTGATACACACATGAACACATGGCACACACACATTTATTTTTATTACATGTTTAAATCACGGCCAGGTCATCTATTATCTTTTTTTTTTGTGATTGTGATCTTGCTATGATGATGTTTTTGACATGAGAGTAGATGATCTTACAAGTGTGTGTTAGTGGGAACTTGTAAAATAGTTGACAGATCATTCTTTATACATGTATGAAAATTTTCTTTCAGGTGTATGTTTGGGATATGTAAATTGTTTATATGCTAAATATCCAATTCAATCATTAGTATGTTATTTGTACCCTTTATTAGTTTAAAACTAAATATTTTTGAAAGTCACATTTATGTATTGGAGCATGTCATTTAATTGACTTGAGGAGTTAATATTTGAGATATTCATCAATTTAGATAAACCCAATTAACTTGAGTTTGAAGCAAATAAATGAATTTGTTTCCTATTTTTAGCTTAACCATATTGTATTTGAAATAAACCAATCAAATTCGATAATGATTTATTAAGATATCGAAATTGTGATATGCAAATTCAATGAATCCGAATCAATCTAATGATATATTATTTTTATTATAAATGAACTTTTCTGATACTATTTTTTTATTATCTTTGTTATCATTTGATTGATGTAAATCTCAATACAAAAATATTTATCTTTTCTGAGGAATAAACTATATGCACATTTTTGAACAAAATTAATCTTTTTATTTTTCAAGAAACAAAATTTTGACTATTTACGTTACATAAATTCAATTAATTCCAAACAAACCAAATTAAATTGCTCTTGATTTAGTTTAGAAGGATTTTATTTTATTTATAATTCAAACCAACCCTTTTTAAAATTCAAACCAATCTTTTTTAAAAATCAATCCAATGAAATTGATTGGTTTAATGTTTATTTTCTCCCAATCGTTAACACTTATAACTTGTGTAGTGCATTGTAAATATGAAATCATTCTCTTTTGTAACTTTACCTTTAAATTTCACTTTTCTTTTCCTTTGAATAAAAAGCACAATCATGTTTTATTTCTAACCTACATTTTTTTCTCTATACAATTTTACCTTCAGCGATCAAATGGTAAGATTTTCATAATTTTTCCAACTTCTCAAAATAGTAAACAAAAATAATCTAAAGTCTGATTAAAATCCGAGATCAGAAATTATTTTTAAAATGAATTTAAGTATCTAAAACAAACTTAAATTGACTTGCATAATCTCTTAAGAGTAGTTACTAAAACATTGATCAGAATCACTGTTAATTTTTCCCAACATAACATTAATCAGTTTGTGACAACAAACGTATGCGTTTGGTTGAGATTGAGATTGCCGAGGATGTATATACTGCAATAGGCATTGCCAAATAAAAAAACGGTATACGGTACGTCTGAACATGACAACTTCAATCACTTCAATCACAGTGGATATTAGTGAGTGAGAGATGACAGATAAACTCATATTCCAAGCTAATCTGTGAATGTGACATGAAACCATAAAATATTCGCCCATCTTAAAGTTCTGTGACAAGAATTTTAAAGTATCCCCAGACAGCACAAATTATTTAGGCTACATTGAACTCTGAATTTGAAGAAAAGATTATTTAACCATAATGTACAAACAAAAGCAATAAGCACCGAAAAAGCTGCAACACTGAAGTATGGGTTCAGCGTCTCCCAGATGCAACCGATTCGGTATTAAAGAGATACTTCACTCGTGACAGAACTGAATCATGTGCCGGATCATAAGGATGGTCTTTAGAAGGGATTTCAAGGATTGCAGGAACAGGCTTGTTATAACTATCAACCAAAAACCTTATCATATTTGCAACCTGCACAAGAAAGAAAGTCTAAGATCTTTGAATTTTTGGAAAACATGCAGGTAGAGCAGGGTCGTAAGAGCTTACGGAACAAGTAAAAGTCATATATGCACGAAGATGGCGAAGAAAAGAATAAAGTAAACCAAATATACTTTGAATCTCATTCTCATGACAATAACTTTGATTACGATGCAGAACATGTGCTAAACCACAGCTAACAGTAAATAAATAGGCTTACAGAAATAATAAGATCATGTTTCAGTCCATATGAAGTAGGAAAACAAAAGCAGACATAGTGTTAATTAACAAGCAAGCACACAACAGCCTGGATCATTTATTATAATCATGAAATATGGACTTACATATTGGCTAATCATCACAATTGCAATATCCTCCCTTGTTGTAAATTCCTTGAATGCATCCTCAATTTGTTTGACAGTTGTTTCTGAAAATCAAATCAAGATAAATCAAGAACATAAAGTAAAATCAGCTTGATTCCAAACTGATCAAGCATACTTCAGAACGAGACACTTTTGACACAAAAATGTTATAGTGTAAATCTGTAGTAACCCAAGCAATATCTGAAGTTTTAGCCGGATCAAACCAATAGTTTCTAGGATATCTAATAATAACCAGTGAGAAAAAATTAACAAAAAATCAATACACAATCAAAGTATGATAAGTCAATTTCTTACAATGACAAGTGTCAAAGGCTATAAAAAGTATTCCCTATCCTTTCTCATGTACTGCAGATAAGGAATATGAACTTTCAAATAGAAAACCTTGAGGCCTGTTTTCTTTCTTTAAATCGTTTTGTTTCAATTTCCTATTTTCACTAAACTAAGAAAATGTTATCTTGTTTTCAAAAATTTATATAGAAAATGTGAAAACACCCTGTACAAAACTTTATAAACAAGAAAAAGAGTGGAAACAAGGTAGCATTTTTGTAAATGTTAGTGAAAACAACCTGTACAAATCTTCAATAGAACACATACCGTAACTGAAAAGGGTAGGGAGTCACTCATTCCCAATGCACAATTTAACAAGAAAAAGATTGTGGTTTAAGAGATTGATAAGAAACATACACAAAGATTATAGAACAGTAAGTAAAATACAGTTCAATGGCATACTTGCATCCACAATGAGGTAATTTGTCTTCCTACGTATGTCAACATTTCCCACTCCAGCCAACAGAAACCCAACTACGGTGTCCTGGTGTAAAATAAAGTAGTCATTGTGAACCTTCAGTATGTTTTAATCATTTCAATCATAATACCAATTACAAAAAATTACAACAACAACAGAATGAGGAACTGGTGCAGTCAGCATTGGAACATTAAAGCATAATCTTAAAGTATAAAATATCTCAATAATTGGTTTCAATTTGATTGGGGCTAATTTCTTATTAGATTGGCTGTTTATTTTTAATTCTTATAGTAATCTTTAAGCAATAGGGATATTTCAGTACTATTCTGTTAAGGTTGCAATGTAAAGAATATAGTTGTGTTGAAATGTCAATGTATGGGTTTTTGGCTTGCACTCCATAGGTGTCTCACTTGTGTGTTTCTCTTTTTTTGGGGTTCAATTATGTTAGTTAGAAGAGGAAGCTTTAATAAGTCTGACACTACTACTTAATTGATGCACTCAACTATCATCTTATGAATAGACGGTCAGTTTATATCTTACCATGGCAGCAAATAGATCTCTCTTCGTGCATCTGAGTGTTATGCAATCAATCAAATGCTTGATACCCAAGACCCTAAGTGTGACACCCGGGTTAATTTCTCTTTTACCCAAAATTTCTAAATCTTTTTTTTTTTCTAGTTTTTCAGGTTACATACTTAATTGTTTGGATGAGAACAACAACCTCATGACTCCATTTTCTGTTCCAAAATCCTTGTAATTCTTGCTTGAGTCTACTCAAAGAACTGTCAAATAATAAACAGCCAAATTAGCTTCTTGAACAGCATCTGAATTCTGATAAACTTGACTCATGAACAACCAAACTCATCATGGCTTACAACCCTTGGCTTCATATATCCTCAGGAAGCTATTAATTCAATCCACTGTTATTATAACTCAAAATGTCTGAACCATATAAGAAACTTTAAGCCTAACCTGCCAAAACGTAAGCCTTTTTATTGCTCTGTCACAGAATAGAATATATTTTTAATTATCCCGCATGCAGTGGTGCTTAATCACGAGAAGACTGATGGCAAAAGAAAGCTCCAAAATTATTGCAACTTTCTCTAGCATTGCAGCAGTCATAAACAAACTAGCTAGGATGATTCCGTACTAATAAGCCCTCACAGAAACATTGCTGGATCCTAATTATAATATCATCTACTTTATGCCTTTTAGACAACATGATCCCAAGATAGAAGACAACTTCTATATTTGCACAAAATTCTCAACAATCATATCTCACGAAGTAACAATCAGCATAAATCAACTGAACATACTCTAATTTTCCAGTTACAAATTAGAGTAGAGTTAGTGAGTTATATTTATGCTCAATATTTATTTTAACCTTCACAAATTGAAATTTTAAATGTGTCCGGGAAACTTAAAAGGCATGCATAAAAAACACGCAGTATTTGTTGTTCTGCAGTCAAAGAAAGCGTACAATCGCCACATTCTTACCTCATCCGCAATCATGGCAATGAGTGCTGAATTGTTGCTAGGAATTTGAACTCTGTTGGCCATTTGGTATGACTACAGGTAAAAATAAGGGAAACAAC
>Ga0099822_1010257_pt1 | contig 11652 bp, 11 predicted proteins | sample CowpeawhiteBW_FD_76839 | JGI IMG/M metagenome (GOLD analysis project Ga0099822, IMG submission 76839) | Root nodule microbial communities of legume samples collected from California USA - Cow pea white BW | ecosystem: Host-associated > Plants > Roots > Nodule | place: USA: California | collected... | reverse complement strand
TTTTTTTTTTATTTTTAAAAGTTTATTTTTTTTTTTTTTTTTTTTTTTTTTTTTGTTTTGTGTTTTTTTTTTATGTTTTTTTTTTTTTTTTTTTTTTTTTTTTTTTTCTTTTGGGTACCCTTTTGAAAATGAGATGAAGAAAATTGTGAAAAAGGGAGAGATTTTTAAATCTTCTGCTTTTAACAGCTGCAGATGACATGAGGAAGAAGCTTCATGGTGATTCTTCAGGGGCTGAACTCAATAATTCCAATACGGTAATGAATGATAATTTTTATTTTAGCCTCATGCCTCTTTTTCTGTTGTTGCATGTGATGTGTAAAGTATCACTTTAACTTTGGATTTCAGGATCTTTAATATTTTTAATATTATGTTTTCTGTTCTTTGGTTTGAAATGAACTGTTTCATTGGTGGTGTATGAGAGACATAGACAATTCATGTTTTCTTAGTGTTCATGTGGATGTTGTCTGTTCAGGTTCCCTCGAAGGGCGCAAGTTCCCCATCTGATGCAAGATCATGTGTATCATCGATAGGAGATGCTTCTGGTAGTGTTAAGGATGTTGATGTGGATCATGAGTACTTGTCCACAGATCAAGGTGTTCCTTATCCTGCCGGTGGCTATTATGGTTACTACTATCCAGGTTAGTTGCTGCTGATTAAAGACGTTCCCTCCAATGGTTCCCTATTCATTTCAATTGGTTGCAATATTTATGTTTTCACTTCTTACGGTAGAGTGATCACAGGTTATGGTGGTTTCTTTGGAGAGTCAGACAACCAGGGGTACTATGTTGGTGCAGATGCCATGGATCTTCAGTACCCTGTAAGTCTCTTGAGTTGAACTGTGGTTGGTCATGCTGTTGATGTTATTGTTGAGTCTTTCTTTGTGGCTACGCATGTATAAATACTTCAATTTAACAGCATTTTCACTCTAATGTTTTGAGAGATAATAAAGCTATGTAGACACTAACTGGTTTGCTGAAACAATGGGATTTCACTATGCACTATGTTTGCATTCTCTTTCCTTAAAGTCAAGCTAACATATAGTTGGTCTTTTTAATATTCATTGATGTATGATACATGTCTCAATACATATTTTTGTTCTTTCTGTTGCTTCATTTAGGTCATGCAAGCAGATAATGGATCTTATGTCTATCTCGTGCCAGGATTTCAGACTGGCTACCCTTCATACTTTCCTATAGGTACAGCTGGTGTTGAAGGACAGTATAATGTCTACCACCCTGGATCCATCTTTCAACACCCAATTGGATCACCTGGTTATTTACCAACCTCTCTATCCTATGGAGAATTACCACCATCAACATACTCATGGGATTCTTCCCTGATCACACAAGATGGGTTTCAAGGACATGTTTATAATGATCTGGCTGGTAAACCAAATGGTAGATCTAATTTGTCTTCCCAGAGTCATTCTGGTGGTGTTGTATCAAAGTCTTCACCCTCATCTAACTCGGCAGAATTGAAGGGCTCAACACCATTATTGGAGGTCACATCAACTCATGTTAAGAGAAACCAGCCAAAACAAACAAACAAAGTAACATTACATTTCTTCTTCCTTTAGCTTTACCCTGACCCTCTTGGAATAGATTATTCTAATGAACTTGTAATGTTTTTTCAGGCACCTGTTTCGGTCCTCCATTCACCTGTTGCCAAGTTTCCCACATACAATCAAGGGAAGAGTGGATTCCTGTACCCAAACAACTTGCTTAGTGTGAAAACAAATACAAAGGGCTGGGTTAGTACTGATAAGTTGAAAAACAGAAACAAGGTCAATGATTCACTTAATGAGCAGAATCAAGGTCCTAGAACAGCCAATGCAAAAGGTGGATTAGTGTCTGGAGGTAACTCTGTGAGAAACTTGGCCCTAGGTGGGAGTGGAAATGTTAGTAGCAAAATCAGGACAGATCAATACAACCTTCATGATTTTCCAACCAAATACGACCATGCACTTTTCTTTGTCATCAAATCATACAGTGAAGATGATATCCACAAGAGCATCAAATACAACGTGTGGGCAAGTACTCCTAATGGGAACAAGAGGCTGGATGGTGCATTTCAGGATGCACAGAAGAGAATGGAAGAGAAAGGATGCAAGTGCCCTGTGTTCCTTTTCTTTTCGGTACGCTGTTTGGTTCTGTCTCAAAAACTTAAATTCCCTGCATCCATGTTTATCTGCTTGTGTATTTTAAGATTGATAACTGTCTCTCAATATCTTACTGCTAGTTGTTTATGTTGTTCAGGTCAATGCCAGCGGTCAATTTTGTGGAGTAGCTGAGATGACTGGTCGAGTTGATTTCAACAAAAGTATGGATTTCTGGCAACAAGATAAATGGAATGGATACTTTCCTGTGAAATGGCACATTATAAAGGATGTTCCAAATCCTCAACTACGGCACATAATACTTGAGAATAATGATCACAAGCCCGTCACAAATAGTAGAGACACACAAGAGGTCTGCATTTTGCATTTTTCATTGTTAACCAACACAATCCACTGAGAAAGACTTGGTTATTTCTTCTGCGTGCTTACTCATCTTGTCGTCTATGTTTTTCTTCTTTCAGGTGAGTTTTCCCCAAGGTGTTGAAATGCTCAACATTTTCAAGAACTATGTGGCAAGAACTTCCATATTGGATGACTTTGAGTTTTACGAAAGCCGCCAGAAGGTCTTGCAGGAGAAGAAAACAAGGCAATCTATTCCCCATACCAGTATACAGGTTTGCTTTACACTGCTTGCTACCTTATTCCAAAATTTTACAAGTTTTTACTTTTCCTTATTGATATGATGGACAATGGCAACTACTGATGAACGCATGTGATTGTGGGTCCTCATTGGCATAATTGTGCTTGGAGTAGCAACACTTTTTGCTATATCTGATCATGCCTAGTTGATAAAAAAAATTCTAAAGCCTCAAAGAATAATTTGGTCTTGAGAAATTTCATAAACTAAGAGCTCTTTATAGACACTTTGGAGCATTGGTATTTATTCTCAGTTCTTTATTTAACTTTTCTGTGTAATCATATTCCTTTCAAGATGCTTTCCTCTCCCCCCTAATTGCTCCATTATAACAATTTTATGAATAAACAATATTTGCACTTACAGTGTCAAATATCACAAACTGGCATGTATGATTAGAGTGTTACACTTTTGTAATAACTATCTTAGGAATCGTTCTAATGATGATTTCTGACAACATAAAAACTTTTACAATTGCTGTATACAGATAAGTTTGTTCATTTTTATAAAACTATCGTAAAATACAATTAAGATATACAGATTCGTTAAATTTAAAATCTTTATACTGGGTATGTCTGTTAAAGTTTTATTTTATTGGGCTTATAAATTTGTTGACTTCTATCGTAATATTTTAGCAGTGATTTGTGATTGATTGAAAGTCTAGAAACATCCATTTCAGTACATTTTTATTGAAGTATTTGTTATATTTGGCAGCATGTAGATGAATTAACCACAACACTAGGGTCAATAGAGCTATCATCATCATCATCATCTGTGAAGAACATGGAGGATCCTAAGGTGGTTGAGAAAATGAATGACTGAAGAACACGTAGGCTGATACTGTTTCCGGGGACCTGCCATGTCAGCATGGTGCATTGTGGCACTGCCACGTGGGCCATAGAGTAAGAAAAGCTAATGAATTCAAATTTGAAGTACTAAAAAAAAAAGTTCTTGCTGATGATGATTTAGAAAAGGAAAAAAAAGAAAAAAAGAAAAGAAATGAAAAGAAAATAAATTTTGTCGGGGAAAATGGTGACTGCATTCCTAATTGTACAAAACTACAAAGGAAGAAAGTCTTGGAAGATGATGGACCCGGTGATATAGCTGTTACATAGTGCTTTGAAAAGCACTTCTCATTTACTCTTTTTATCTTTGTTTGCACATAATAAGCTCAGTTTGGTTCTTCTTTGTTCTTGGTATTTTCAAATTTTATTCCATGTAGTTGTAGTTACCGATTTTAACAACATAACAAAAGCCACGATTGGGACAGCTCACCAATAATAATGCGTTCAAAATAATGATGCTAATTATTGAACTTAGGAACTTTTTCACCATGCATTATTTCATTCTTTTAATTTTCAATATATTATTGCATATCATGGTCGTAGAATGCGCCCATTATTTTTTGATGAAATTCCCTCTTCATCTGTCTTTGCACGATCAAGAATCAAAAATAAAAAAGATGTAAATCATGTTCGAATTCATACCTAACTTTAAAGTTTCACAGGTAATAGAAGTGAATAAGATAAATAGTATTGAAATAGAAAGATTTATGAATTTATCATTTTATGATTTTGGGTTAGAGACAAGTGTTTTAATAGTTCGTATATGTTTATTTATTAATATCAAAAATAATTTTTGTTTTAATTTAATTATAATACATTAATACAATGTACAATGTTGATTGTGTTGTAATCATTTGTTGATTATAGAAACTGGATGTTATTTATGATTTTATAGTTGTTACTTTTCAGTTATATTTATAATATCTTTTAAATTGATTAATAATATAAATCAAGCTATTTGACCTAACTCTAACAAATGGGACATGGAAGGGACGCTTTAAAATTTGAACTTGAAAATGACAAGCCTTAATCTCCAGTAATTGGGTAATTTTTGCAGAGTTAGAATGAATTACCTAATGTACACAATGTTTTATGTTTTATTCCTAATAAATTTCTAGATTTTGTTTTTACCTTTAATCACTGTTTTTTTGTTTTATTTTCGAAAAAAAAAATAATCTTTTCTTTATTATTAATTATGATATATTTGTTTACTTGACTACCATTTGGTTGAAATTGGCCTCCATTTCAGTTTCATTGGACAACGAAGCACCCTAGAATTCAAGTAACTCCATTCAATACATGAGAGGGAACTAGTGGCCAATTACAGTTTGTGAAGAAATTGCTCATTATTTTTTCCTACACCCTCATAATTTCTTCCTCACCTCCATACTCATATTTCTTCTCACAAAATTACCCCTGATTAAAAAATAATAAAAACCCTAATGTTACGGATTGTACAATCCAAAATGCTTTGGGTATGTCAAAAAAATCCAAAATAGGATAAGAATTTGGAAATCGCGAAACGTATTCATCATCCGAAAATGGAGGTGCATGGCAGGGATTCAAGGTGCAGTGGCTATATGGAGTTGCAGCGCTCATGCTTTGAAATAAGAGGGAACATTAGGGTTTTAAATCAGTTTTTAATGGAAGATAGTTATGTCATTTCCATAAATATATGGGGTGCAAGAAAAAAATATGGGGTGGGTGGAAGAATAAATGCCCTTCATTCAATATATGAGAGCAAACTAGTGGGCCAATTTTAGCCCATGCAAGTCTCTCGGAAAGTATAAAGAAATTCTACTTCTATACAATTTGTACAAAATTAAGAAGAAAGAAAAAAAAAAAAATCTAGTATTATGTACTTTTCAATTTTATAGTCTTCCTCTCTTAGGCTTGTGACTAGATGGTTTTCATCACAGTGGCCAAGTTTACAATGGGAAAAATTAATCTAAAAGCTCTACTTGGTTTACAAAAATTGTCCTTGATAAAACTGACATTGGTAACAAAAAAGCTTTTCAGAAAAAGGTTAAAGTTGACAAAAATTTATTTTCATACAGAAAACGTGTAACTCTCCTTTCATTACTTGTTTCTATTACATGAGAAAAGGGTCATACTACTAGAAACTGTAAAATAAATAAAAAAAGAATGTTGTTCCTAATGAAAAAGTAAAGTAAATTCCAAAATATGGCAATTATAAACTTAACGATGTTGGATCCAAATTAATAAGGGTACCATACTCTATTGTATAAACTTAAAATCATATGTGTGTGATAGGATGAGAAGTCTTACTTCTTAGGTTTGAGATAGAGAACTACAAAGAAGCTACAGAATAATTCTAAATAACTATATTTGATGCATGGCACAATTGCTTTACCACTTGCTTTACAATGATAGGGTAACATTAAAATTGACATATTTGATGGGTCAATTTCATCAGATTAATATTTTTATTCCCAATAATTGGTTTTAATTGTAATATGCTACATTACTCCATTGCACTATGTTAAAAACCTTGTAATAAACTACTTTAGTACTGTAAGGCTCACTTACATTGCTGCCCTTATTCTTAAAGGGCTACCCCAAAATCAGTTGGGCCTAGGGCTGGCCCAAAGGGAAACCAGACCCTAAGTCTGCCCTAACACACTCTTCTCTTCTCACTTTCAGAAAATAGTCGCCTTGCTCTTCTCTCCTCACCCAAAACTGTGCTATGCTAGGGTTTGATCTCCAACTTCCGTCAAGTCCGTTCAAGCTTATTCTTGCCCCGCGTAAGTTACTCTCCGACTCATACCACTTTTCCTTATTATATTTTTTTCGTGTTTTTCCCAGCTAGGGTTCTGTAGTGAGCTCATCTTAAGATATGTTCCGCTGTTTTCCAGCTTCTAAGCCTATTCCTAGAGCTGTTGTGCACGTGGTTGGTGTCGAGATCCTATACTAGCGTATTCCAAGTAAGGGAAGCTAGGGATCTTATGTTTAAATCCGATTCTTGCTCATTTGCCACTGTTTTCATGATTGTATGGTTGTTGTGCTACTGTAAAATGTGTGAATGGACGTGTATTGCTGTTTGGGGTATGATTGTATGGCTGTTGCAGGAAGAATAGTGGCGAGACTTGATGTTATCGCCCAAGCGACCCAGCCTCGCCTAGGCGTGACTTGCAGAAACAGGTCCGAGCTCGCGCTCGCGCTCGAGCTCTCGCTCAGGCGAAGAGCTCTCGTTTTGAGCGAGACACCATCTCGCTCAGGCGATAGAGGCTCGCCTAAGCGAGGACGCGTGGGGGCTTGAGGCACGTTGTTGCATGTGTAGCCCAGGCGAGGGGTATTTTCGCCCAAGCGACTAGTGGCTCGCTTCAGTGAGAACTCGTGAGTCTTGTAGGGTCCCCTATTGACAGTTTCGCCTAAGCGAGAATCTGTAGCTTGAGCGAGACTGGCACGGGACTTCACTCCATGACTGTTCCTTCCATGTTTTTAGGTTTTTAATTGTATGCTTGACTTGGTATACTCTATCTTAAGTATGAAATGTATGAATATGCTTATGAGACTTGATTATATGAGCTGAAATGTTGAGTTAACATGACTTTGGCATGAACTGAGTATGAGATGGTTGGAAATTAAAGTGGCATGGTATTGAGATGAAATGAAATTCTATATTCATGGTTTGGGAAGGAGGAGTTGGTATGGATTCAACATTGAAAATGAATGAGGATTGGTTATAAAGGTTGACATGAGATTTATGTGCATGATAAATATTACTTGATTGATTGAGTATGATTGGTCTGTGGTCAGTACGTAATTCCATTGAGCCTCTATGTGAGACTTCATGGGGGTGCTTCAGTGGTCAGGACGTAATTCCATGACCCCTGTTAGTGGGAGTTCATGGTGGTGCCCCATCTATATAATTTGGTAAGGATTCAAGGTAAGGTTGCATCCTAACACTCTAAGGAGTCAATTAGTCTCACTTAGAGCGGACTAACTCTTGTGGTGAGAGTAGCAGGAGGCCTGAAACTCATTAAGGGCTAACCTTATGTGTGGGGGATTGAGACAATGTAACACTTAGCTCGGGGGTGAGCAGCTCGGGGGTGAGCAGAATAATCCACCACAAGTGCAAGCATCCGTTGAATCCGACTAGATTATATGTATCCGGATGAGTCGAGTCTGAGTCTAGTGTATTGCTTGAGAAGTCATAGCATGTTTGGGTGATATAGATACTGCTTGGATTGTGTAACTGTATGTGACTGCATGATAAGCTGTTTTCAACTCTAGCTTACCCTTTTATTTGTTGCATGTCTTGTTTGTGTGGTTCTTCTCTCTTTGCGATGATCAAACTTGTTGATGTGAGCAGATGCGAGAAACACCCGTGGTCAATAGGGAGGTGATGGTTCTGCTGCTTAGCCTCTAGACTGGCTTATGCTTTTGGGTTTTTCATTTAGGGCTAAGGCCCATGTATTGTCTTCTCTTGAAATTTATTTAAGTTATTATCACTCTCTTACATTACTTTGTATCTGGCATCGTGGTATGTCTCTATTATCGTCCTTTAAGTACTTGGGATATCTATAGGAGTGACATTATACTCCGTTGATCTTACTTCTTATATTATACTGTGTGACATTTCTTTTAATTAGCTTTATTAATTAAATGGGGTGTTACAAGCACCATGTTCTCCTCCTCCACTACTCCCAAGAAGAACTCCACACCATGGGAACCTTCAATACTAACATTCTCTCCTTCCTCTCCATATGCTAGAAATGAACAGAGTGAAATATTTATTTTATTTTTCTCATCAATAAATATTTATGGGAAACCTTTTGGAGAAATACCAATCGACAAATTTATGTGGAAAATAATATTAAAATACATACTTTATCCATTAACAAAAACATGTGGAAATAATGTAACCGATACAAGTAGATTTAAGAGCTCTAGGATCTAATTTACCTGTTTTTAAGATTGCAAGAATCAATAAGACTAATGTTATTTAAGATATGAGTAGGTGGCCTCTTGATAAGCCATGTAGCAATTAACACATTTTCTACCAAATAAGTTTTAGGAATAAACATGGAAAAGGAGGGTTCAGGAAACCCTTGGATGATGGTGATTTTTTCTTTCAACAACTCTATTTTATTGTGAATTGACAACACATGTTTGTTCATGACCATTACCATTACCATTACCATGCCTAATCCTTTTGATTTTATTTCAAATTTGAATTTTGACAAGATAAAAAAAATAACAAAATTTGAGGAACCTTATATTTACTTTTCATAATGTATGTCAACGTGATGTATGTCAACGTGATGCATGTCAACGTGACATGAGTATAATGATTGTAACATCCAAATTTTAGCAGTTTCATAAAAAAAACTAATAAAATAGGACTGTTTCACTATAGTAGTCAAAACAGAAGATTCGATGAATAAAGTATATTAATACAGTCCTAGAACAGATAAGACTATAAAAGTATAACATTTATACAAACCAACTAAAAATACTAATTCTAATTCTAAGCAGAAACTAATCACTTACAATAACTCCCACTAAAACCTTCGATCAACTTAAAAGATGACTCATCAACCTTTAGAGGTGCCTCTGACATTGCAGCCACATCTGCTCCCACCGAATAGGTGATCATCGCAAAAGAAAGACAAACAACACAGAAAAAGGGTAAGCTAATGTAAATAAGGAAATATTCATATGAAAACTTAACGCAGTTTACCAACATAAATCACATAGGCATACATATGAGCAAAGATACAATTGACACTAAACTCAATTATTCGGATACATGCAAGTGACATCGGATCTCTCGGTGGCTTGCACCTGTGTGGTTACCAAAATCTGTAGAGTTTGGCCTCAAAGGGTTATCACCCAACCACTCATAAGGTAAATCCCCTTCGCGCCTAGGACTTGATCAAGTCCAGTGACTAGGACCTCCTGCTACTCCTCACGACATAACTCATTATGCTCTACGTGAGCCTTAATGATTATTAGAGCATCAGGATACCAACCAATACCAAGTTCGTATGTCATTGCATACACTAAAATACCACTATATAGAATTTCTCCTTGAAATTCCTTAAACATCATAACTTCTCATGCTCACACAACATTTCATACCAATCATCATCTTATATACCCACAATAACATTTTTATCTCAATTCATAGCAATAAGTACTATATAATCCAATTCAAGTATACATAGAGCATCCAAAGTAACCAAAACATCAAAAACAGAAAAACAGAGCAATTGGCACTATATATGAAATACATCCTAATGGTCAAAACCATTTCTCTAACCACAGACTTCAAAACAAAGATCTCACCAGTCAAAATGAAGATTCACGTGTCTAAAATCAGTTGTCAAAATTTTAGCTTAATCTGACGGTTAACGAAGCGAGAATCTTCATTTTACCAATAAGACGCAGTGTTTAAAATAGAATAGTGTTGAGCGCTAGAAAGTGGCGTCCAACGCTGATCAATTCACAAAACCAGCGCTCAACGGAACCTGGCTAGCGCTCAACGCCAATTGACACGCAAAAACAAGCGCTTAGCGCTGCCACGTGAGGCTTAGCGTTGTATCAGATATCAACAACATCACATTAAGGATTTTGAGCAATCTGAACCTGTTTCATTACTCCAATTGATACTTCTACTTTAGATAGTGGTAAAAAAGAGTTTTAAATTATAGTAGGTCGGACCAATTAGATTTATGATCCAACAACTCCATCTTTCTCAAATACCCCCAATTCCAACAATACAATCAATTTCAATTCAATCATTTAAAATATCAACATACCACAATCACAAGCATCAATAATTCATCATAACATATTAGAGACTTCACAATCATACAAGATATGACTCACTCACTCTAAAAGCTATTAGCTTCCCTTACCTGTTATCCAGTTTAGGTCGCTCTATAAACGTCAAATGCCTTTAACTCTACATGATGCTCTATCTACGCATAGAAACATCACAAGAACGATCAAGACATATCGTTATGATCATTGATCAGCAGAGACTATAAAAGCTATTGCGTTCATTATTTTGGGTAGCACTATGAAAAGAGGAAAAAGACTGATGATTAAAACGATGCATGCAACCGAAAAAGGATCACATGCGACAGAAAACAAAAATAGACCAAAAAGATGACAGAACTCAACTTACGCGAACGGAAAAACTGATCAATCTAATTTGAAGAGCTAGTCGAGAGGGTCAATTCTACGGTCTCGATTCTTCAATCAGACGATCAGAGAGACATGACTCCTAGAGAGAAGTCAGAGAGCTTTAGAAAAGTAGTTTCTAGAGAGATAGTATGTTTTAAAATAATGAAAGTCTTTTAGAATGATTCTGTTTATATTAAAACTTTTTAATATTAAAATAATCGAGTCTCACTAATTTTAAACTTCTATCACTTCTAAAATGCCATTTTCTAGAATTTCACAATGATCAACATAAGTAACAAACCATTTTACTCCAAAAATAGATTCTAAAGTATGTTCACAAACATCGGAGTGAATCAAGTTAAATGAAAAATTACTCTTTTACTATAGATGGGATAGATGCACAATGATGTTTTGATAGTCAATAAATTTCACATTTGAAAGAATAAACAGACTTTGTAGTGAATAAATTATGAAATAACATTTTTATAAAGTTGAAAGAGCAATGCCCATTTGTTGATGAAGTCATATTTGGAAATTTACCCGTTTTTTTGTGGTGCTTGTTGGCTTATGACCTTTGTTTCTGTTTTGACACTTGGATTGTAATGTTTACAACTCATTCTTTTCCTTAGCAACTAAAATTGTTTCCCATGTAGAAAAGTCCTGAAATACACGATAAAAATTATTGAATAGTTTAAATCTTATGTAGGTTGTTGAATGAAGACAATATTATTGGTCAATTATGTTAGATAATCTTAAATTAATAATTAGGTTGTTTTATATAAATACACATTTGGTACCCAAATTTTTTCGGAAAGTTCAATGTGGTACCCGAACTTTAGGAATGTTCAATTTGGTACCCCAATTTTCTAAAGAGGTTCAATTTGGTCCTCTCCGTTAAG